>Ga0208715_1000001_pt1 | contig 213633 bp, 202 predicted proteins | sample NGESurshal092012_3_FD_184473 | JGI IMG/M metagenome (GOLD analysis project Ga0208715, IMG submission 184473) | Arctic peat soil microbial communities from Barrow, Alaska - NGEE Surface sample 210 shallow-092012 (SPAdes) | ecosystem: Environmental > Terrestrial > Soil > Wetlands > Peat ... | reverse complement strand
GTCGTGGTGGTGGTCGGCGTCGTCGTGGTGGTGGTCGGCGTCGTCGTGGTGGTGGTCGGCGTCGTGGTGGTGGTCGTGCCCGCCGAAGCGAAGGTGATTGGCCCGGTGACCAAGACCGTCAAGGACGGGTAGGAGACGATGGAGATTTTGCACGTGGCGTCGGTCGTTGAAGTCCCGCAAGTCCCATTGCCGATGGTTCCTGCGTGGACGGTGAAGAGGAATGACACATTTCCATTCGCGTCAGAGGTGACGAGCGCGTAATCGGTGGCGTCACAGCCCGTTGCGGTGGTGGCTGGAGTCAGGCACTCCACAGCGATCGTCGTCCCGATACCCAAATTCGGCGCGAAGCCAGTACCGGTGACTTGCACCTGCTGCAGATCGGTCAGGCCGGTATTCGGTGTGATCGTAATCGTCGGAGTACTTGCTGCCTCGGCACCAAACGCACCAAAGGAGGCCATGCCTCCCATCGCGAGTGCAACCGCTGCGACGCCCGTCATCAATCGTTTCATCATTTAAGGCCCTCCGGAATCATTACTTCGTGTACTCCTGACTATCAGATTCGCGGGGTACGCGGTAGTGCAGGCCCCGAGACCCCATGAAATAGGCACCCTTGGGGCTCGAACAAGAGGGGGAAATGACGGCACCCGCCATGGTTCACGCCGGCACGGGGATGCGGTGACGTGTTCTGCGAAGAGCCGTTCACGTCGTTCACGATGGCTAGGCAGCGTAAATGAGGGGCGGTGCTACCCACGATCGTCAGGGTGTCGGCGATGGCTCGCACTTGCTGTCCAGCGCTCGATGGGGCGTTTGGCTGAGGAGCGGATAACATTAGATACCGCATCGCGGGGTGGAGCAGTCTGGTAGCTCGTCGGGCTCATAACCCGAAGGTCGCAAGTTCAAATCTTGCCCCCGCCACTAGGTAAAAGTGACAGGTCAGGGCCGGTGTGAGAGCACCGGCCCTTCTGCCGCCCTTTCGAAAATCCCACAAGGAATTCCACAATCGTGTGTCAAATTTCCGGGGTCCTCTTCAGTGGTATGCATTGACAGAGAGCAGTGTTTGATGGTGCGAGTTTATTAGTTAGATAAGAGCGAGGCGTCCGTGGAAAAAGTGATAAATCGTGGGAGTGGTCGCCGGTCGGTTCGCTCAACGCTAGCGAAAGTCCTAACTCTGGGGGCGTGTTCAACTCTCTTGGCGACGGGTTTGGTGTTCGTTTCCGCTTCCCCGGCGTCGGCGGCTCAGGCTACCAAGCTCGCCTTTACGACCCAGCCACCCACGACCGCCGTCGCAGGAGCGTCCCTAGCGACTTTTAAGGTTTTAGTTGAAGACCCGACTAACGCCCCGGCCACCACGGACTTGACGGACTCCATCACCATCTCTTCCTCGTGCACCCTTGGAGGCACCGCAGTTGCGACGGCGATTGCTGGCGTCGCTACTTTTAGCGCGCTCGCCATTCACACTGCGGGCGCCTGCACCCTCACGGCCACGGACACCTCGACAACTCTGACAACGGCAACGAGCACGTCGGTGACGGTCAGCCCGAGTACGGCTGCCAAGCTCGCCTTTACGACCCAACCGCCTACGACCGCTAACGAGGGAGCAACCCTTGCAACGTTTAGGGTCACGGTAGAAGACACGTTTGGCAACGTACTCACTACGGGTACCGGTGCGGTAGACACCATCACGATCTCATCCACGTGCACCCTTGGTGGCACAGTGACCGCGACGGCAGTTGCCGGCGTCGCCACGTTCAGCGCGCTAATTATTAACGACACCGGTGCTTGTAATCTCACGGGCAAGGACACGTCGAGAAATCTGACGCCAGCAACGAGCACGTCGGTGACGGTGAGTCTGGGTTCGGCTACCAAACTCGCCTTTACTACGCGGCCCCCAACAACCGCCAACGCCGGATCGTCGCTGGCGACTTTTAGGGTCTCAGCAGAAGACTCGTTCGGCAACGTAATAACGACGGGTGCTGGCGCCACGGACGTGGTGACCATCACGTCTTCGTGCACCCTTGGTGGCACAGTGACCGCGACGGCGGTTGCCGGCGTTGCCACCTTCAGTGCGCTCGCCATCGACAGCGCTCGCGCCTGCACCCTCACGGCCACGGACACCTCACGATCGCTAACAACTGCAGCGAGCACTGCGGTGGCGGTGAACCCAGATACGGCTACCAAGCTCGCCTTTACGACGGAGCCGCCCGCGACCGCCAACGTGGGAGCAGTTCTCACGTCGTTTCAGGTCTCCGTTGAAGACACGTTCGGCAACGTGGTCACGACTGGTAACGGCGCTAAGGACTCGCTGACCATCACTTCCTCCTGCATTCTTGGCGGCACCGCCACCGCGACCGCGGTTGCTGGCGTCGCTACGTTTTCAGCCCTCGTCATTAACTCGCCGGGTACGTGCACTCTCACGGTTACGAACACCTCGCGAAATCTGACAACGTCGACCAGCAGCACCATTGATAGCCGAGGCGCCCAGAGTGCTCTTAGCGTCACTTCTCTTGCGGGCACTATTGACAAAACACTGACTCTTACGACGAGTGGTGGCTCTGGCACGGGCGCAGTCACTTTCAGCGTCACGAATGGTACGGCAACTGGCTGCACGGTGTCGGGAAGTTCACTAACGGTTTCGAACGTGGGAACCTGCATTGTGACCGCGACTAAGGCGGCTTCGACCGCCAACCAAGCCGTCTCGTCTCCCGCCACCACCGTGAAGTTCTCCGTTGCTGGTCCAAAGGCGACGCGCGTCATCGGTGCGGCGTGGGTTGGTAGAACCGTGATGGTCAAGATCGTTGGCACGAACTTCTATGGTCAACCAAGGGTGATCAGCAACGTTGCGGGCGTCAAGGCGTTAGTTACTGGCGACAGTGGCACGTTGCTCACTGTCCGGGTCACGGTAAATGCCGGCGTGAAGACTGGTGTGCACTCGTTCACCATCATCTTGGCCAACGGCACGAGGACCTCGGTGAAGTACAACTTGAGGTAACTAGAGAGTATTACGAGGTTGTACGAAAGACCACTTGGAAGAGGAGTTTTCTGGCGTGCCAATCGTCAAGGGGTTCGATGCCGACGAGGTGAGAGTTCTCACACGTCATTTGACGATGATGGTACCCGTCATGAAGGTGTGGACACTGCAGAAGTAGTGGTACGTGCCAGCCTTCTTGGGCGCTTTGAAGGTCTTGGTTTGGTTGTGGGCGATGTTGCCCGTCTTGAACGATCCATTCGTTGAGGTGACGGTGTGATCCACCGTGTCCTTATTCGTCACTCTGATAGTGGCGCCCTTAGCGACCTTCAGGGTCATTGGTTTGAACATGAAGTTAGAGATGATGAGTGTATTAGTCGTCGTTGCTTCCGCGGAGGATGACGACACGATGCTCAGCGAAGCGGCACTGAGCATCAGCGCGCCGGTGAGTGCGTAGACATTGACTCTGTTCATACGACGAACTTGCATTGCGTTACACCGCCTTGGTTGTCGAATTCACGCGACTGGTTGTCCCGCAGCGTGCTTAACTCAAGAATACCCACCGAGCGCCAGCACAAGATGGCGGTGCGCCGCATATCGACAGGCTGTATCGATGCCGAGAGACCGATTGCCTCCGTACTCATCGTTTTGGACTTCTCCGCATGGTGGGTCTCGGCAGCGGTACTTCAAAGTTCGCTTGTTCAAACGCATCGATTACTTTGGCTCGGTCCGTTTTCGTCGCCTGGGGTTGTGTGGTTCGGTACTTTCCACCCATCGATGGATTCGGAAAACAGTTGAGGTGCTCCGTCTGCGCTGCTTGATGTGTCTTCGCAAACTGATGACGAAACGCTTGTCAAACGCAAGAGTGCAATGTGGCACGATGATATAGCCAGCAATGTGATCGGAGATACATGCACCAAAGCGATCGGGCCCTTCTCGTACTACGTGGGCAGCGACTGGAGCATTACACGCTTGCTTGGAATGTCGTTGGGGTCGGCGTTCTTGCGTGGACCGCGCTCGTCGCGCGTTCGGTGGCGCTCGGAGGCTTTGGCATCGATAGCGTCATAGAAATTGGTGCCTCGATGGTCGTGATCTCTGAACTTCGAGGTGATGACGCCGCGCGCAGGAAACGAAACCATCGTCTCATTGGCGTCGCCTTCGCGTTGCTCGCAATATATCTCCTTGTGCAAGGCGTCGTCGTGCTCGTTGATGGCCATCGTGCGGGTCACAGTGTCGTTGGTTTGACCTGGACGGCACTGACGGTGATTGCGATGGCGTCCTTGGCGCGGGCAAAGACTGACACGGGAATTGCACTCGCTAATCCCGTACTCGTGAGTGAAGGGCGTGTGACCTTCGTCGACGCGGTACTGGCTGCTGCGGTCTTCGTCGGCGTTGCACTCAACACAACACTGCACTGGTGGTGGGCGGACCCCATTGCTGGGTTTGTGCTTGTCGTCTACGCCACAAAGGAATGTATGAATATCTTTCGGACACGAGAAAATTCAGCGTGACCGTCACCCTGTTCGGAGTTTGCGCGGTGGGGTTCATGGTGACGATGTACGCACTGGAGCGGCACGGCAGGAAGTACATTGCCGCCTTCGCGCTCGGTTGTATTCTCTCGAGCGTTTACGGCTTCCTCGCGGGAGCGTGGCCCTTTGGACTGGTCGAAATCGTTTGGTCAGTTATCGCGTGGCGTCGATACCGACGAAGCCACTGAGATTTTCGTCGTTGAACGAATTCAAAAAATTCTTTTGTTCGGGTCATTTGGTCAACGTTGAGCGTCGCCAAGTCGCCTCGGGATCGACTGGGAGTGCGCTAATGGCCCAGATATAGTCTTCAATCAATGGGCACGTCACTGGGAACTATCGGAGGCTCGTTCGCCCGAAATGATGCCAGTTCAACGTCCGATCGCGCGACGGTGGCGTGCCTCGAGCACGTCACCAAATTATTTGACGACGTTCCTGCCGTGGATGATCTGAATCTAGGGATTCTCGAAGGTGAATTCTTCAGCCTATTAGGCCCCTCCGGCTGCGGTAAGACCACGACACTTCGAATGCTGGGAGGTTTTGAGGAACCCACCAGTGGACGAATTCTTCTTGGCGGTCGTGACGTCACATTTCGGGCGCCCTATCACCGTGACGTAAATACAGTGTTCCAGTCGTACGCGCTCTTTCCTCATCTTGATGTCTATGAGAACGTTGCTTTTGGATTACGACGTCAAAAAATGTCAAAAAAGGAGATAGTTCGTCGCGTCGGATCAATTTTGGAGATCGTTGACCTACCTCATTATGAGAAGCGACGAGCCTCTCAGCTTTCTGGGGGGCAACAACAACGTGTCGCGCTCGCGCGTGCGCTCGTGAACGAGCCAAAATTACTGTTGCTCGACGAACCAATGTCGGCGTTGGACGCGAAGCTGCGTCGGCAGATGCAAATTGAGCTGAAACGAATTCAAGAGCAGGTTGGAATTACGTTCCTCTACGTCACGCACGATCAAGAAGAAGCAATGACAATGTCAGATCGACTCGCCGTGATGCGCAAAGGTCGTATCGAGGGAATCGGGGAGCCACGAGATGTCTACGAAAGCCCTTCGACAGAATTCGTTGCCTCATTCTTGGGGGCGTCAAATCTATTGACGGGTCTCGTCACTAGCAATGACGGTCAAGTGGCGAGCGTCAAGCTCGACGACGCGACGACGTTGAGGGTGCCCCTCAAGCGAATTCCTGATCTTGAGGGCGCATTGAACGTAAGGGTTGGCGTTCGCCCCGAAAAAATTAGCATCGGCGCGTTAGGTACGACGAAGTCGGTAGGTGAGAACTCAATACGAGGCCGTGTTCGAGTGTCGACCTTCACGGGGGTCGGGAACCAATACCTCGTCGACACGTCGTCGGGTGTGGAGATGACGGTCTACGCTCAGAACATCGGCCAAGATTCTGCGCCACGAAGCGGCCAGGACGTCGAACTGACTTGGCCCGTGGAGCACACATTTGCAGTTCGGCCCATGGAAAGTGATTCTCGAGTAAACCTTGAAGACAAAGAGGAGTAAGTCATGGAAAACCGCGATGTGGAGATAACCAGCGGAGCAAACATCGATCCGTCCTTTTGGCGGGGATTAACCCAGCGGCGACTTTCGCGCCGTCAGCTATTGGGGGTGGCGGGTACGAGCGTCGCGTCAGCCCTCTTTGTTAGTGGCCTTGACGACACGCCGTGGGCCTTCGCGGGCACCCTACCGAATGCGGGCGTGGGAACGAAAACTTGGTGGAAGAAGCAAAAGTTGCACCATGAGTTGAACTTTGCCAATTGGCCGTACTACATCGACGTCTTGAAGGGTAAACACCCAACGCTCGACCACTTCACGGCGACCAAGGGCATCAAGGTGAACTACCAAGAAGTAATCCAGGACAACTCGTCGTTCTACGCCAAGATTCGCCCGGAGTTGGCGGCTGGCCAGGCGACCGGCTACGACATCATGGTCATGACGAACAACAATCCCGAACTCGGCTACTTGATTGAACTCGGTTGGTTAATCCCTCTCGATCATTCGCGGACGCCCAATTTCAACAAGTTCGCGGGACCATTGGTCACGAATCCCACGTTCGATCCGGGTAATAAATACACGATGGCCTGGCAGTCGGGATGGACGTCGATTGGCTATAACTCGAGTGTCGTAAAGGACCCCGGTGACAGCGTGGACATTCTCTTCAATAAGAAATACAAAGGGCGCGTCGGCATGTTGAACGACCCTTTCGAGCTGGGCTGTGTCGGATTGCTCGCGATCGGTGTAGAGCCAGCGAAATCGAAGGAATCTGATTGGGTGAAGGCCGCCAAGAAGCTGCAACAGCAAAAGAGTGACGGCATCGTAGCCGCGTACTACGACCAAAGTTACATCCAGCATCTAAAGAACGGCGACACCGTCGTGTCCCAGTGCTACTCCGGCGATATTTTCCAGGCGAATTTGAACAGTAAATACCGAAACCTCGTGCTGATGATCCCTAAAGAGGGGATCATGATCTGGACCGACAACATGATTATTCCGTTGCACGCGTCGAACCCGCTCGACGCGTTGACCTGCATGGACTATTTCTATAGTCCCTTGACCGAGTCAGTTGTCGAGTACTACAACGACTACATTTGTCCAGTGCCCGCCGCCAAACAACAGTTGCTCCATCCCACCGGATGGAACGCCGCGGCTCTCAAGTCCATGCGAAGCGAGATTCAATTGTCGCCGTCGGTGACAGCCGACTCTCTTGTCGTCTTTCCATCCCAAGAACGCATCAAGGCCTCGAAGCCCTATTACCCATTTAAGAATCAAGAGGAGCTCACGGCGTGGACCAAGTTGTTTCTGCCGATCATCCAAGGGGCCTAGAGAAAAAGCGGCATCGCGCTGGCTGGGGCAAGCGACTCGCTCCCTACCTACTAAGTTTGCCTGCTGGATTGTGGCTACTCCTACTTTTTGTCGTGCCCTTAGGGGTCATGATGATCCAATCGCTGGAGACTTGTAGCCCGGCGACGGGCCTTTGTGTGATGACCTGGCACTGGGGAGAACTGCCGAGTCAAGTGAGCCTTTACCGCCAGCAATTCGTCTCGAGCCTGGAGTTTGGTGCTGCGGCAACGGTAATCGATCTTGTGATTTCGTTTCCTATCGCGTACTGGATCGCTTTCTACGGAGGGAGACGCAAGAATTTCTTCCTCATCATGCTCCTCGTGCCATTTTTCGTTTCATTCGTCATTCGAACCATCGTGTGGGAGTTCATCCTTTCGAACAACGGCGTCGTCTTGAGCTTTCTCCGGCATCAACATCTGGTGCCCGCAGGATTTCACGTTCTCGGAACGAGCTACGCGGTGATCGCAGGACTCGCGTACAACTATCTGCCGTTCACCGCGTTGCCCCTTTACGTGGCCATTGAACGCATTGATCGCCGAGTTCTCGACGCCGCGTATGACCTCTACGCCAATCGACGTGCCGCTTTCCTCCGCGTCATCCTTCCTCTCACGATCCCCGGGATCTTCGCTGCGTTTCTATTGACGTTCATACCGGCATTTGGCGATTACTTAAACCAAGAAATTCTTGGCGGCACGTCGAACACGATGATCGGCACGGTGATCCAAAACTCGTTTCTCGTCAACTTCGATTACGCCGGAGGGGCATCGCTTTCGGTGGTACTGCTCGCAATTTCACTGCTGGGCATCTGGCTGTACGCACGACTGTTGGGGTCTCAGGCGATTGAGGAGTACTTATGACGCTCCAAAGTGTCGCTGACGAAGGAGTTAGCGCCCCTCAACAGCCAAAGTCACGGCGACGTCATCGTCTAGGAAAGTTCGTGCTACCGACGTATTCCTGGCTCGTCATCGCCTATCTCGTCTTTCCGATCGCCATCATGATCTTCTATAGCTTCAACAGAGTCCTCACGGGACTCCAGCTCGTGAGTTTCACGTGGAATGGATTTACGACCGAGTGGTATAGCCAGTGGAGCAACGTACCCGGTCTCACGTCGGCTTTTTGGTTGTCGATCCGCCTCGCGCTCGTCGCCACGCTGATCGCGACCGTTCTTGGCACACTGCTCGCCCTCGCGCTCGTTCGTTATCGCTCCAACAAGTTTCGAGGCAAGGTCGCTGTCGAGCAAGTCCTCTTCCTCAACATTGCCGCTCCCGAGATTGTGATGGGCGCCTCGTTGCTCGGGCTCTTCGTCACGTTCAACGTGGCGCGCGGCTTCTTGACGTTGGTGCTCGCGCATGTCATGTTCTGTATTGCCTACGTCACCGTGACCGTACGCGCTCGCCTTTCGGGATTCGATCGATCGCTCGAAGAAGCCGCGTACGATCTCGGTGCCCGTCCCTTCACTACTTTTCGACTCGTGACGTTGCCGCTCATCATGCCGGGCGTGCTCGCGGGGGCACTGATGGCATTCGCGCTTTCGATTGACGACTTCGTTACCTCCAATTTCATCAGTGGCTCGAACGTGCCCTTCCCCGTGTGGGTCTATGGCGCGACGCGCGTAGGCATTCCTCCCCAGGTCTTCGTCTTTGGCACCGCGATATTCGCAGTGGGGATTGGGTTCGCCGTGTTGAGCATCTTCCTCTCACGTCGCCAATCGAAATAGTCGTCACCCGAGGTGTTCTGGCGCTGGCACGCCTAGCGATCGAGTTCTATCCCTAATCGAGCAAGGTAACCGATACCCATCACCGCAGCCTCGCAGCCCACGCGCGCGAGGGCGTCGACGTCCTCGTCGTTGCGAACACCGCCAGCCGCAACGACAGGGATGCCACTCGCGCACACCTTCTCGTACAAGTCGAGGTCGGGTCCACGCATGGTGCCGTCGCGCTCAATGGCTGTCACGTGCAGGCGAGCAACGCCGGCCTGTCGGCATCGTTCGAGCGCCTCATCGACACTTAACTCTTCAAAGGAACGCCAACCTCGCGTGGCGAGGCGACCATTATTGATGTCAATCGCCGCGACCAGCTGCGCGCCGAGGGCGTCCACGAAGGCACCGAGTGACGCGTCGTCACTCCACAAGGCGGTACCCACGATGACGCGCGTCGCGCCAGCGTCAAGAACGCTTCGCGCGGTCCCGACGGAACGGATTCCGCCCGACACTTGTAGTGGTGTTCCCTTCGCGGCTTGGTAACACCGGGCAATGACCTCGGGGCGGAGGGCACCGTCCCGAGCGCCCTCCAGATCGACCACGTGGATCAACGCCGGTCCGGTGGCGACCAGGCGTTCCATGAACTCTTCGATCGGCTGGCGGAAGAGAATACGGTTGAAATCCCCTTGTTCGAGGCGAACGGCGTCGTTGCCGAGGAGATCGAGGGCGGGGATGATTTGCATAGTAGCGAACTAGCATACTACCATATGACTATGACCAGTGGAAAAGTAGTCCCAGCCGAAGCGAGTCCCGAGACCGCACCACGTTTCGATGAACTCGTTCAAGCCTTTACCCGATTACGGGACCCCGACACGGTCGCGGCGTTCATGCGCGACCTGTGTACGGCGACCGAACTTGACGCGATGGGACAACGTTTACAGGTGGCCCGCCTCGTCGACGAGGGCGTGCCCTACCAGGAGATCTCGCGACGTACCGGCGCCTCGACGGCCACGGTGACCAGAGTCGCGCAGTGGTTACATCACGGCGAAGGTGGTTACCGGGTCGTCTTGAAACAAGTCCGCAAATGACCCGGCGGCTCACCATGGCCCTTCCCTCGAAGGGACGACTGCGCGAACCATCATGGTCACTCTTAGAAGCGAGTGGCGTCTCGCCCCAAGAGCCCGGCGAGCGGGTCCTACAGGCGCACTGTTTGAACGCCGACATTGACCTCTTATTCGTACGCGCGGACGACGTGCCCGAGTACGTCCAAGACGGTGTCGTGGACTGTGGCATCACCGGGCTCGACTTGGTGTACGAGCGTGAGTGCAGCGTTGAAGTTCTCTTGCGACTCGGCTTTGGCGCGTGTTCTCTGCAGGCGGCCGTGTCGAGTGAAGACTCGGCTACGCGAATCGAGGATCTCGAGGGTCGTCGCGTGGCGACGTCGCACCCGCACATCGCCGCGAAGGCTCTCGCCGAGCGAGGCGTTAGCGCAGAAATTGTGACGGTCGCTGGTTCGGTCGAGATTTCGCCGAAACTCGGACTCGCCGACGCCATCATCGACCTGGTCTCTACTGGCAGCACGCTGCGCACTAATGGACTGCGGTCGATTGGCGTGCTCTTTGAGTCCGAGGCGGTGCTCGTCGGGCGCCTCAACTCCAAGGACTTCGAAGCTCGTCGCACATTGACGACGGTGTTGGGATCGGTCATCAACGCTCGGGCGAACCGCTACCTCTTGTGCAACGTCTCGAAAGACCGACTCGCGGAAGTGACGGCCGTGTTACCCACGGCGGGCTCGCCCACGATAATGGACCTCGCGACGCCGGGCGTCGTGGCGGTGCACGCACTCGTGCCCGCGGCCGATATCTGGTCACTGTTACCAAAGCTGGAAGCGGCTGGCGCGAGTTCGATCATCACGTTGCCCGTAGAACGGATGGTGCCGTGAGTTCGAGCGTAAAGACGAAGCGGAAGTTCACGATCGAAGAGATCGTCAATGACGTTCGCGCACGTGGCGACGTGGCCGTCGCGGAGTGGTCGCGACTCTTTGACGCCACGACCGCCGACAAGCCTGAACGCGCCGTTGCCTACGGTGACATTCCTACGGCCGCGGTGCTGGCCGCCGCGGACGCTGTTCGCACGTGGCACGCGGCTCAACGTCCCGCGGACCTCATGATGGAAGTCTCGCCAGGCGTGACGTTGGAACGTCGCTGGACGCCGATCCGTTCTGTTGGTATCTACGTTCCCAGGGGGCTCGTCTCCTCACTCATCATGAGTGGTGTGCCCGCACAGGTCGCTGGTGTCGAGCGCATTGTCGTGTGCACGCCTCCCAACGGGGCCGCGGCAGTCGCCGCGACCGCCGCACTGTTGAGTATCGACGAAGTGTGGGCCATTGGCGGGGCTCAAGCCATCGCCGCGATGGCCTATGGCACAGAGTCAATCACGCCCGTCGACAAGATCTTCGGGCCCGGCAGCGGCGCGGTGAATACCGCGAAACTGCTCGTCAGCCGTGACGTCGCCATCGACTTACCGGCCGGACCTAGTGAGATCGTCGTCGTCGCCGACGCTGGCGTCGACGAGGCATTGATCGCCCAAGAGATTGCGGCGCAGATGGAACACGGTCCCGATTCAAGGGGCTACGTAGTTCGCGTAGGCGACGACCTCGAGGCGGCACTCGAAGAGATCGAAGGCTACGCCGCGGAGCACGTCGCGTTGCTCGGTGAACGCGCTGAATCATTGGCCGGACGAATTCGAAACGCGGGCGCTGTGTTCGTTGGTCCGTATTCACCAGTTCCCGCTGGCGACTACGCCACGGGCGGTAACCACGTGCTCCCAACCGGAGGATGGGCAAAGTCGACGGGCGGACTCGGACTCGAAGCCTTCATGAAAACGGTCACGGTGCAACGCGTGACGAAGGAAGGGCTCGAGCGATTGGCCCCCACTATCGAAGCGCTGGCTGAACTCGAAGGCATGAGCGCGCACAAGGCGACGGCTCGACGATGAAACCCGAAGCGCTCGAGGCTTATCAATGGCCTCCCTCAACTGACGTCATCGCAAAGCGCGTGGGCCTCGATCCGAGGTCGATCGTGCGTTTTGATGGCAACGTCGCGGCCACACCGCCAGCGAGCGCGCGACCTGCTGCGCTCGCTCAAGCGCTAGCCGACGTCAACGAATACGACCGAGGACGTTATCAGGAGCTGCGCGAAGCGATCGCGCGCCATCACGGGCTCGGCGTCGATCAAGTGGCGCTCGGGGCCGGCAGCGATGAGTTCATTGTCCTACTCGCGCGACTCTTCGCCGAGGGCGGCACTATCGCGACGGTGCCCGCGTTTTCTTATTCCATGTACCGATTCGCCGCGATCATGGCGGGCGCGACGATCACTGACGATCCAACCAAAGCCGATTTGGTCTTCGTCTGTCGACCGAACAATCCAACCGGTGAACTACCCGACATTCCCGACGTATCGGGCCAACTCGTGATCGACGAGGCGTACGCCCAGTACGCCGGGGTCGACGCACTGGATCGTCTGGCGTCGGGAGCAATTGTCCTACGAACCTTTTCCAAGGCGTACGGACTCGCGGGCGCACGCGTGGGGTACGCGTTAGCGACCCCGGAGATGACGAGCGTTATTGCGTCGCGTCAAGCGCCGCTGTCGGTGTCATCACTCTCGGCCGCGCTGGCGCTAACGGCGCTGTCGACGCCACTCGATATCTCCTCTGCTCTGGCGGAGCGTGATCGACTTTCCAAAGAGTTGAGCACCCTTGGTCTCACGCCGCTGCGCTCGTACACGAACTTTCTGTTCATTCCCATGGACGAACCACAGAAACTCGTCGACCAGCTCTTGCCCTACGGGGCGGTGACGCGGGCCTACCCTGGTGGGCTTCGCGTCAGTGTGCGCGACGAGCTCGACAACAACTTCCTTCTCGACGCGCTTTGTTCCGTTCTCCTAGATAAGCCCATGTCGCCCCAAGCACTTCGCTACGAGCGCAACACCGGCGAAACGCTGTTGAGCGTTCGACTTCGCGTGCCGGGTGAAGGTCGGGTTTACGTCAAGACTGGCGCGGGTTTTTACGACCACATGCTCCAACAGTTGGCCTTTCACGCAGGCATGGACCTTCGCTTAGAGGGCGTCGGAGATCTCGAAACCGGCGATCACCACACCGTCGAAGACATGATGCGCACCTTTGGCGAAGCGCTCGATATCGCACTGGGTGACCGTAAAGGGCTGACGCGATACGGCGAAGCGCGAGTGCCAATGGATGAAGCTCTGGCGCACGCCGTCGTCGATCTTTCGGGTCGCGCGACCGCGGCGATATCGGTGACGCCTGACGAGGGCATGGTGGCGCACGCCTTCGAGTCACTGGTCCAGACCGCGCGCATCACGTTGCACGTCACGGCGACGGGTGAAAACGCTCACCACGTCGCCGAAGCATCTTTCAAAGCTGTTGGTCGGGCGTTAGCCCAGGCGCTGACGAAGAGCGGCTCGCTCGTGCGTTCGACGAAGGGCTCGTTGTGAGTGACGTCGTCGTCGTCGACTACGGCGCGGGGAACACCCGGTCCGTTCGTGCAGCGCTCTCGCACCTTGGCCGTACGAGTGTCGTGACCAATGACGTCGACGCAATTGTTGAAGCGCCCTTCGTTATCCTGCCCGGAGTTGGCTCAGCGCGCAGCGCAATGGCGCACTTGAAGGAGACCGGCGCCGACGACGCTCTTCGCCGACGCTTCACACGGGGTCGAGCGACGCTGGGTATCTGCTTGGGGATGCAGCTCGCGATGATCTCGAGTACAGAAGACGGCGGCGTCGACTGTCTCGGGTTGTTGAACGGGGACGTCGTCCGTCTACGTGACGGACGAGTGCCACGGCTCGGCTGGTCGTTGGTCGAACCTTGGGGAGAGGCGTTCTACTTCGCGCACTCCTACGCTGTTCGATCGGAGGACGCAATCGCCATCGTCGACAATGTCGTCGTTGCCGTTCGTCGCGACGCGTTTCTAGGGGTCCAGTTTCACCCTGAGAAGAGCGGTCCGGCCGGACTTGAATTCTTAGATCAATGCCTCTCGCTCGTCTAATCCCGTGCCTCGACGTGGCGAACGGGCGCGTCGTCAAGGGCGTCAGTTTCGTCGGGCTGCGCGACGTCGGTGACCCCGTGGAGCTCGCGCAGTTCTACAGCGACGGGGGCGCCGACGAACTCGTCTTTCTCGATATCGCGGCGACTCCTGAGAACGCGGCCACGATGACTTCGATCGTCGCACAGGTTGCCGACGTGCTGGAGATTCCCTTCACGGTCGGCGGCGGCGTGCGTTCAGTGGACGACGCCTCGCGCATCATCGAATCAGGCGCCGATCGGGTGTCACTCAATTCCGCGGCGCTAGCCGACCCCTCTTTGATTACGGCCATTGCCGATCGTTATGGTTCGCAAGCCGTCGTCGTCGCAATCGATGCTGGTGACGGTGTTGTGCACACGCACGGCGGACGTGTCGCGACGACGACGGCGACAGTGCCGTGGGCCGTTGAAGCAGCAGAGCGAGGCGCGGGCGAAATTTTGCTGACTTCGATTCGCCAGGACGGTCAGCGCAGCGGCTACGACCTCGAGTTAACCGCGCAAGTTAGAGACGCACTGCGTATTCCCGTCATTGCTTCTGGTGGCGCGGGATCAGCGCGTCATGTGGCCGAGGCGCTTCGTGTGGCCGACGCAGCGCTCGTGGCGTCCATTGTTCACGAAAACCCAGGGGGATTGGCGGAGTTGCGACGACAGATCGAGCGTCTGGGCATCGAACTTCGACCGTTGAAGGAGCGCCATGAGTGAAGATCTTCGAGCCGCAATTATTCAAGACGAAGACACCGGACGAGTACTGATGCTCGGCTGGATGGACGAAGAGGCCCTCGCGCTCACTCGCTCTACGGGTCTCGTGCACTTCTTCTCCCGTTCCAGGCAACGGTTATGGCAAAAGGGCGAGACGTCGGGCAACGCGTTGCACGTCAGCGGCGTCACGTCCGACTGTGACGGCGACGCGTTGCTCGTCAGCGTCCACGCCGATGGTCCAACCTGTCACGAGGGATCAACGTCATGTTTCACGCCTCGGTTGTGGCGAAGGATATTGCAACGCGAGCGTGAGAACGCCGACGGCTCGTACGTCGCTGCGCAGTTGACGGCGGGTGTCGCACAGAATGCCCGAAAGGTTGGCGAAGAGGCCGTTGAACTTGCCGTGGCCGCGCTGAGTGAAGACGACGAACGCGTCGTGAGCGAAGCGGCCGATCTTTGGTTTCACACTCTGTTGTTGTTGCGCGCTCGAGGCCTCGATCCCGCGGCCGTCGATAACGAACTTCGTCGCCGCGAGGAATAGTTGGTGCCGTGAAGCGCACTGGACGATCACGGTCTCAAAGTGGGTCGAGCCGTTAAAGTTTGTATCACTCCACGTTTGTCGTTTGAAGTGGACCCAATGGGAGAGGTGTCAAGAAATTGTTAGGTGTCACGGTTTCCTCGGGAGTGTTCGTGTTGGTGGGCGCGGTATTTCTCGCCTGCGCGGTGGAGATGGTCGAAGCGTTGACCATCGTGTTCGCGGTAGGTCACACCCGAGGTTGGCGATCGGCGACGGAGGGCACGGTCGTGGCTCTTGTGGCGCTCGCAGCTCTGGTGGCGGCTTTTGGCCCAACTCTGGTGTCCGTGCCACTCAACGTATTGCGACTCGTCGTCGGTGGCGTGCTCCTGATCTTTGGTATGCAGTGGTTGCGCAAGGCGATTCTTCGCTCGAGCGGCCTGAAGGCGAAGCACGACGAAGACGAAATCTATAAAGAGACCGTGGCCGAACTTTCGGCCATGTCAACCAGCACCGACCGCGATCGGATTGCCTTTGTCATGGCCTTCAAAGGCGTCTTCCTAGAAGGTCTCGAGGTCGTGATCACGGTGTTGACACTGGGCACGTCGGCCCATCGATTGGGGCTCGCGGTCGTGACCGCGGGCGTCGCCATCGTCGTGGTCGGCATTGTGGGCATCATTGTTGCGCAACAACTCTCGAGTGTGCCCGAGAACGCCATGAAGATGGCCGTTGGCATCTTGCTGGTGAGTTACGGCACGTTCTGGACGGGCGAAGGGTTGAAGGTGCATTGGCCTGGAGGCGACACGATGCTCCTCGGGCTCGTCGGGATCTACGTCGTCATCACCTTTCTCTACGTCACGTGGCTACGTTCGAGCAACCCCCTTCGGATCAGTGAGGTTTCGGCATGAAACAGTCGTCGCTGCCAATTCGTCTCCTGAAGGGATTCGCCATGTTCTGGTGGGACTTTCTCGTGGGCGACACGCCTGAGATATTCGTCGCTGTTCTCGTCATCATGGGAGTTGTCGCGCTCGTGAGTGTGAGCGGACACGCGCACTCGGCTGGTGCAGCCGTGTTAACGGTGCTCGCGGTGTTGGCACTGGGCGCGTCGGTGTGGCGGGCCAAACGAGCGGTAAAGAAATAGTCCTTACGCGCCAGGTAGTTCGTAAGAGGTCATCGAGAGCGAACCCAGCTCGTACCCGTCGATGAGCGTCCTCGTCGGTCTGTTCGCCGCCGACGAAAGTCCAGCTAGATACGCCAATGGAAGGAAGTGATCGGGCGTCGGCACCGCCATTGCGTAATCGTGGTGGGACTTGGTTGTCGCGAGTTGTGCCGCGTCGTCGGTCATGATCTCGCGCACGGCGTCATCGAAGCGATGCGCCCAGTCGACGCCCTCGCCGGGGGAGTTCCAGTCCATGAGGCGAAGATTATGTACGATATTGCCACTGCCGACGATCAGAACGCCTTCGCTACGAAGCTCGTGCAACTTCGCGCCCAAGTTGAAGTGGTAGTCAAAGGGCAGCTCGGCGTTAATGGAAAGCTGCACGACAGGGACGTCGGCCTTGGGAAACATGTGTACGAGCACCGACCACGTACCGTGATCGATGCCCCAACTGTCCGCGTCAAGGCCCACGTAGGTGGGCTCCACCACGTCGACGATGCGCGCAGCGAGTTCGGGGTCACCTAGTGCTGGGTACTGCACGTCGAAGAGGGGTTGTGGAAATCCGTAGAAGTCGTGAATCGTGCGCGGCGTCTTCATTGAGGTAACGGCCGTGATATTGACGTACCAGTGTGCCGAGACGACGAGTATCGCCTTTGGTGTGGGCATGGACGCCCCAAAGGCCGCCCACGAGTCGGTATAGCGGTTGTGACTAAGTGCGTTCATTGGGTTTCCGTGGCCGATGAATGCGGCGGGCATTAACTCTGACATTAGGTAGTGGCCCAGTTTCGACCGACGCTGGCTGATGCCAGCTGGGCTCTACCGGCCCGGAGGATATTGCGCGCAGCGTTCACGTCAGCATGGTTTCGGTGACCACAGCACTGACAGGTAAACACGGCTTGGGTAACCCGGTTCCCAGCGTCGACGTGGCCACACTCGTGGCACGTCTGACCGGTGTAGCGGGGATCTATCGTCACGACCATCCGACCGGCACTTTCAGCCTTGTAGGAGAGGAGTGACAACAAGGTTCCCCACCCCGCGTCGTGAATAGAACGATTGAGCCCGGCCTTCGCGGCCGCGCCGTTGGGTAAGAATGCACCAGGCTTGTCCGGGTCAAACTTGGCCCGTGGCGAACGAACCATGTTGGGAATCGCGAGATACTCGAGCACGAGCAGGTCGTAGTCGTTCACCAGACGGCGACTCAATTGGTGCAGGGCATTGGTGCGTTGGTTGGCGACGCGTCGGTGCATTTGGGCGACGCGCGCCACTTGGCGTCGACGGCGCTTGGATTCTCGTTGCTTAGTCGCGAGGGACCGCTGGGCTTCGTTGAGGCGCAACTGCGCCCTCGAGCCGAAGTGTTCACCCACGAGCAGCGCGCCATCACTCGTCGCTATGAGATTCCTCACCCCGAGATCGACGCCGATCTCTCGGCCCGATGGCGAGAGTGGCATCGCGGGCACGTCGACACAGCGCACGCTCAGCCACCACTTGGTGCCCTCGCGCTTTACTGTGATCGCTTTCGGGACACCAGTGAGTAGTCGGTGGTAGTTGGTCTTGATTTCGCCGATACCGAGTAAGTAGAGCCGGCGATCGTCTTCCTTCACTTTCCAGCCCGAGCGGTCCTCCCACTGCAGCGAGTCGAATCGCGGAGCAGTCTTGAAGCGAGGAAAGCCCGGCGTTTCGTCACTTTTGATTCGTCGATAGAACGAGGCAAAGGCGCGATCAAGGCGCAGCAGCGTTCCGCGACACAGAGTGACGCCCGAGGTCACGACCTCGGGGCGCACTTCGATGAGATCGGTGAGGGTCTTACATTGGTCGAAGTACGAGACAGAGCGCCGTTCCCACTTCCAGGCACCAATGCGCTCTTCGAGCGCAGCGTTGTAGAGCTCACGCTGGTAGTCGAGTTGACGAACGAGGGCCTGCGTTTGGCGCACTGTCGGGTGTAATCGATAGCGAAACGTTCGACAGCGGGTCATGAGAGAAGCCTAAGAAGGAGGTGTGACAGGGACGTAGATAAAGAGGAGGTCAAACTGGGCCAGTACGTGACATTGCATCCTTGCTTTGCTTGGCCCAGCGTAGCGGTGCGATTTCGAGTGCCTTTCGTTCTAGCGTCGTGGTATGCGTACTCGTCGACTGTTCAGTGGCGCGATCATGGTGTGTTCGATGTTGCTACTCGGCGCACCAATTGCCTCGTCGTCGCCGACGCTGGCCTGTCAATCGACGGTCACCTCAACCTGGACGACTGTTCAGTTAGCCAACGAGACGATCGCACTGTCGGTGAACGCGCTCAACATCGGTGCCATGGGTCCCGCTGCCAAGGCCGGCTACGGAGGACTTCTGTTATTAGGCACCGTGGCGCCAGCGAAGTTCGCGGCCATTGTCGCGACCCTGCAGAAAGAGACGCCCACTAAATACGCCATGCTCGTCATGACCGACCAGGAAGGTGGCGGCGTCCAACGCTTGACGAATCTCGTCGCGACCCTGCCTTGGGCGCAAACGATGGGAAAGAACTTGACGGCCGCGCAGATTACTGCCCAGGGTCACCGCGTTGGCCTTTCTATGATGGCGGCGGGCGTAAATACCGACCTCGCGCCGGTACTCGACGTTGACGGACGAGCGGTGTATCCCGGTTCGAGTGATCCTGACGGCTACCGCTCCTTTAGCGGCGTCGCCTCACTCGCCGCGAGTGACGGCGTCGCCTTCATGAACGGACTTCGCCAAGCGGGCGTCACGTCCGTCGTCAAGCATTTTCCCGGACTCGGTGGTTCAACGGGCAATACCGACTACGGATCTGCCGCCACGTTGCCGTGGGCGACACTGAAGAAGTCCGGGCTCGTTCCCTTTCAAGCGGCGATCAACGCCGGCGCGACCGCGGTGATGATCTCAAATGCGCGAGTACCCGGACTCTCGTCGCTCCCCTCGAGCATTTCACCGACCGTGATCGGCGTACTTCGCCAACAGTTGGGATTCACTGGGCTTATCGTGACGGATTCGCTCTCGGCCGGTGCGCTCGGTGCTCTTGGCCTCGGCGTGCCGGGCGCCGCGGTGAAGGCGCTAGAAGCCGGGGCCGATCTCATTCTCGGGGGAACGTCGACGTCGACTGGCGCGGCGTTGGCTTTGGCGCGGGCGACGTCGACCGCGATTCAAAATGCCGTTGCGTCGGGCGCGCTTCCTCGGGCCACGCTGATCGCCGCGGCCACACAGGTACTCGCGGTCGAAAATCCCCAAATCTGCATGGGCGCTGCGGGTTAGAGAGTTAGAGGTAGTGGGGCGGACGTTCGTCGCGATCACGACGAAGGCGTGCGATCTCTTCTTTCAAACGCTCAATTTCGTCACGCAACGAGCGAATGATGACCTCAGGGTCGTCTTTAGCGTCGTCGCTCGTCACGAAACCAGACTTGCACACCACGCGCTCGGCGCTGGAACATCTTTGTTGAAACACGAGCAAAGTGTGGCCGCATTCGTTATCGTAATGGGCTGATGACCCAATGCCGGGTCTCATCAAGGGGGATGACATGGCAATGATTGATCAGGGCACGCGAGATCATGAGCGTCTCAATGCACTCGGGTACCGCCAAGAGTTGTCAAGAGTGCTGTCGCTCTTTGACAACTTTTCCGTGGCCTTTAGTTACCTCAGCCCGATGGTGGGTATTTACTCCATCTTCGTGATTGGTCTGGGTGCGGGTGGTCCTCGCTACATCTGGACGATTCCCTTGGTCGTGTTGTTTATGACGTTGGTGTCGCTGGTCTTTGGCGAGTTGGCGAGTGAGTATCCGCTCTCGGGCGCGCTGTACCAGTACGGCAAGTTCAACATTGGACCACGCTTTGGCTGGTTCGTCGGCTGGATCTACGGCTTCGCGCTTCTAGCGACCGTGGCGTCAGTGGACTCCGGGATAGTGACCTACGTCGCGGGACTTTCGAACATCTGGTTCAAGACTCACCTCAATCCGTTGAATCACGTCACGATCTTCTGCGTGGTCGCCGTCGTCATCCTCATCTCGGCGTTCTTGAACTCCGTCGGGGCCAAGATTCTCGGTCGCGTCGCGCGCTTTGGTGTGTACGTCGAGACCATTGGCACCTTTGGTGTGTTCATCGCTCTTTGGATGAAGGGCTTTCACCACAACGTGGGCTACCTCTTTACGACCCAAGGTGTCGAATTCGCCAAGTCCAACCCCTACGGCGTGAACTTCGGTGGGCACTGGCTCACTGGCGCTGCACTCGTCGCGATTCTCGCCAACGTCTACATCTTTTACGGCTTTGAGTCCGCGGGCGACATCGCCGAAGAGACGAAGGACGCGGGCCGTCAAGTGCCTAGGGCCATGCGTAACTCCATCCTCTACGGGGGTCTCGCGTCGTTCGTGCTCGTGCTGGGTCTGCTCCTCGCGATTCCGAGCACTGGTATCAAGTCGATCATTGCCGGTGGCATCCCGGTGATCCTCGCCTCACTGCCGAATTGGCTCCAGGACTTCTTTCTCGTCATGGTCATCATCGCGTTCTTTAGCTGTGGCACTGCTGTCATGGGCGCCGGATCACGGGTCGTCTTCGCCCTGGCGAGAGACAACGCTGTGCCCGGGAGCAACTCGTTGAAGAAGGTGACGGTACGTCACAAGACGCCGAGAAACGCCATCACCTTGGCGACGGTCGTGCCGTTCCTCTTCCTACTTCTGGTGCTCGTCAACCCATCCAAGCCCGTGCACGTGCTCTGGTTTTACTACCCGGCGAACGTGAATGCACTCTTTGCATTGATTTCGTTCGCGACCTCGGGTATCTATCTCTCGTTCTTTCTCACGGTGCTTGGTTCATTCATTGCCAAGCGACGTGGTTGGGTACCGAGCGGAGCGTTCACGCTCGGTAAGTGGAGCACGCCCGTGACCGTGGCGGGAGGGTTATATCTGCTCGCGATGCTGTTGGACATCGTGTGGCCGAGTGCGCTCACCAGCGGTCGGGGAGTCCTCTTTAACTACGGCTGGATTACCTTGCTCGTGATGTTTATCATCGTGGCGGCGGGGGCACTCTACGAAGGCATTATTCGTCCCGACAAGAAGTCGGACGATCGAAGTCTCGTTCGCTAAACTGGTTCGCCATTCCGTTGCGGCCACCACGCCGCAACGGAATGGCGTCACTGTACGTGGTCGGGCGCGACGGAGTCCGCGTCGAAAGTGCCAGAGGCGTAATTCTGCCCTCCCGGTGGCGTGCGCTTCGTTTTGAATCAGTTCCTTCGTTAGGGAAATAGTCCCCGTAGTTCGGTCGCCTCGGCGATGCGCTCGACACCCACGACGAGCGCCGTGTCGCGAAGGGGCACGTTGAGTTGATCGTGACGAATCCACACCGCGTCGAAGGCGTCGTGCATGGTCTTTTCGAGTCGTTGTTGAAAGAGTTCACCTTCCCACATGAAACCTTGAAGGTCTTGCGCCCATTCGAAGTACGACGCGACGACGCCACCGGCGTTCGCTAACACGTCGGGCACGACTGGAATTCCTCGACTGTTCAACACGGCTGCGCCTTCGCCGGTGGTTGGACCATTGGCCGCTTCAACCATCGCCGAGGCCGCCATAGTTTGGGCCACTCGCTCAGTAATCACGCCACCGAGCGCGGCCGGGATGGCAATGTCGCTGGGCAGCGTAAAGAGTTCGTCCGCGTGTATCTCTTCGCTGGAGGGATAGCCCATGATGGTCTTGGCCTCATCGAAGTGTGCGGCCATCTTCATGTAGTCAATGCCTTCGGGGACGTGAATGGCGCCGTGGATGTCAGCGAGACCAACCACCACCATCCCACGCTCGCTTAAGAGCTTGATGAGCGGCGCGCCAACTTTTCCGTAACCCTGGATGACGACGCGCTCACCGGCTGGTGGTCGGCCGAGCTGCTTTAGGAGTGCGATCGTGCAGATCGTCACGCCGAGTGACGTCGCTCCGGCGTGACCGAGTGAGCCACCAATCGCGAGGGGCTTGCCGGTGACGACGCCAGGCATGCTGTGGCCCCGCAACATTGACACGGTGTCCATAATCCAACTCATGACCTGGGGGTCAGTGTTGATGTCGGGCGCTGGAATGTCGCGGTCAGGCCCGATCATGGGCGCGATTGAAAAGGCGTAGCGCCGCGTCAATCGTTCAAGTTCCGCGCGCGATAACAGCGAAGGGTCGACCTTCACGCCACCTTTAGCGCCGCCGTAGGGGATGTTCACTACGGCGCACTTGATGGACATGTCAGCGCTGAGAGCCGCGATCTCGTCCACGTTCACGCTCGGGTGAAAACGTATGCCACCCTTACCCGGGCCCCTCGAGGAGTTGTGTTGAATTCGCCAACCGGTGAACATTTCGATCTCGCCCGAATCCATGCGAACGGGTACCGCTACTTCAAGGATTCGCTCGGGGGTTACGATCCGTTTGATCATCCCCTCGTCGAGACCTAAGAGATGTCCCGCCTGTTCAATCAAGGACGCAATGTGGAGCCACGGATTGAATTCGTCGGGGTGTGCTTCGTGAGGACGCGTGACCACGGTCACCAGCCTTTGATAGATGAAAGCGCCGTTGCTTTCACTCTCAAGGCTACGTCAAGGTGGATGAGGCCAGACGCCAGGCTCGTTGACTTTTCCGCGCTACGCGGTCAGATACTCTGACATTCACGGGGAGAAAGGTCACGCATGAAGATAACGACAATGATGGGGTACGCCGGAGGCTTTAAACAAGCGGCGCGTGACGTCGCGGACATGGAGAGTGCCGGACTCGACCTCGTGTGGGTTGCTGAAGCGTATGGTTTCGACAGTCCCTCGTTGATGGGTTATCTCGCCGCGCTGACGACTCGCGTGGAGATCGGCGCCGCGATTCTGCCGATCTACACCCGCACTCCCACGCTCATTGCAATGACCGCCGCGGGCCTTGACGCCTTGAGCGACGGCCGTTTTAGTCTCGGGCTTGGCGCGTCGGGTCCCCAGGTAATCGAAGGATTCCACGGCGTGCCCTATACCAACCCGATTGGCCGTACTCGCGAGATCGTCGAGATCTGTCGCGATGTCTGGAAGCGAGAAGCACCTCTCGTACACGACGGAAAGAACTTTACGCTACCTCTCCCCGCTGAACGCGGGACTGGTCTCGGTAAACCCTTGAAGATAATTGCCCACCCGGTGCGCAGCGAAATCCCAGTGTGGATTGCCTCGTTGGGTGAGAAGAACGTGGCGTTGACTGCTGAGATCGCGGACGGTTGGCTACCCATTCTCTTCATTCCCGAAAGGGCCAAGGAGGTGTGGGGAGGTTCACTCGCCGCCGGAGCAGCCAAGCGCCACGCGAGTCTCGGCGAGTTGATGATCAACGCCGGGGGACTGCTCGCCATTGGCGAGGGCGACGACGTTATCGCGCTACGAGAGTTTCAGCGTCCCATGGTCGCGCTCTACGTCGGCGGCATGGGCGCGAAGGGGAAGAACTTCTACAACGAACTCGCCGTTCGATACGGCTTTGAGAAAGAGGCAGAGATTATCCAAGACCTTTATCTCTCGGGCAACAAGAAGGAAGCCGAAGCAGCCGTGCCTGACGCGTTCCTCGAACTTACGACACTATGTGGCCCTAAGAACTACGTCCAAGAGCGTGTTGACGCCTTTCGCGCGGCGGGCGTTACACACTTACAAGTGCACCCGATACCTCAGAACGGTCAAAGCGCGGCGTCGTTAATCGAGACCGTAAAGGAAATGGTCTAAGAGGCAGCGCGCGTGGCGTCGCGTCCGCCCGACGCCAGCCACGCTTGGTACATCGTGGCGTAGGCACCACCCGCGGCGAGCAACTCTTTTGGTGTTCCCATTTCGACGATGCCGCCGTTGTCAACTACCACTATGCGATCCGCGCGCTGGGCCGTCGTCAGACGGTGCGCAATAAGAATCGCCGAACGACCCTCGAGCAGTCGATCGAGCGCTCGCTCAATCACCGTCTCACTTTGTAAGTCGAGCGACGACGTCGCTTCGTCCAGAATCAACACCCGCGGTCGAGCGAGGAACGCGCGGGCGAGCGCGAGTTGTTGGCGTTCGCCAGCCGACAACGTCTGTCCGCGTTCGTGCACCGGAGTGTCGATGCCCTCGGGCAGGCGCTCAACAAGCTCGCGCAGTCCAACGACGTCGATCGCGTCCTCGATCTCTTCGTCACTAATCCCGGTACGTCCAAAACTCAGGTTGGTGCGAATCGATCCTGCGAAGAGGAAGGCTTCTTGGGGCACGACGCCGAGCTGGGAGCGAAGTGAGTGCAGAGTAACGGTGCGAATATCGATGCCGTCGAGCAACACGCGTCCTGAGGTCGGGTCGTAAAAGCGATTAGCGAGTTTGGCCATGGTGGATTTACCAGCACCAGTCGGGCCAACGAAGGCGACTGATTCGCCGGGCGCGATCTCGAGGTTGACGTCGTGTAAGACGAGCGTCCCTTCGTTGTAACCAAAGCTGACGTGCTCGAACGTGATGCGACCCTCAATGGTGGGTAGCGTGATCGCACTCTCCACCTCGTCGACGGTCGGTGGGATTTCGAGCAACTCGCGCAGGCGAATGATCGACGATCGACCTTGTTGGAGGAGGTTGTACTGCTGGACGAGGAGTTGAATGGGCGCGAAGAATCGGTTCAGGTACAAGAAGAAGGCGATGAGAGCTGCGACGTTGAGTTGATGGTTGAGCACCATTCGACCGCCAATGCCAAGTAGCAATCCTTGGCCCAAGATGCCAATCATGATGGTGGAGGGCCCGTAGATGGCGTTCACTCGACCCGTGTAGATGTTGGCGTCACGGTACGCGCCCACGACGTGGCGGTGGTTGCGGATGTTGCGCCGTTGACGGTTGTTGGCCGTCACGACTCGGATGCCATAGAGCGACTCTGAGAGATCGGCCAACACCAAAGCAATGCGATCGCGACTCAAGAGATAGCCCCGCTCGGAGGCTTGGTGGAACCAGATGGAAAAGGCGAAGAGTAACGGCACGACGAGCAACACCGTCCAGGCCGCGAGAGCGACATTCATCGTGAACAAAATGATCGTGATCACGACCATCGTCAGTCCTTGGAGGGCGAACTGGCTAATACCGTCTTGAATGAGTTGTTGCAAGTTCTCAACGTCGCTCGTCATTCGACTCATGAGGACGCCGGCCTTCTCGTCGGTGAAGAAATCCATGCTCAAGCGTTGGAAGTGCGTGAAGACGCGGATTCGAAGATCGTGCATAACTCTAGAGGCGAGTTTTCCCGTGACGTTGACCTGCAGGCGTTGAAAGAGCGTGCTGGCGAGGGCAAGTACGAGGTATATGAGCGCACAGACCGCAATAACGCGCAGTGAACGGTGACCAGATTCCATGCCGTTGCTGATCGCGTACTCGGTGAGCTTGGGCCCCGCTTGTAGCGTCAAGCTGATGACAATGACGAGCGCCGAGCCACCAAGCACCCACTTGGGGTAGACGCTGATGAGGCGCGGCAGCGTGAGGCGCTGACGCTCTTTTTGGCTTGGGCGCTGCGTGAAGTGAAGACGCGACGGCTCGTGAACGGGCTCTTCGGCCAAGAGCTTCGTCGCCTCGTCCATGAGTTCAGAGGGAATGCCACCAAAGGGCAGACCAGCGCGACCGCTCACTGCCTGCGCGCTGCCGGCGAACATGCCGCCGCCACCCCCGCCGCCCCAGCCGCCGCCCCAACCCATTAGGACTTCTCTCCGGCGGTCGCTTGGGCGAGGATCTCTGAGTAGAGCGGCACGTTGGCTAAGAGTTCGTCGTGGCTACCACTGGCGACGACGCGTCCTTCGTCCAGGAGGAGCACTCGACTTGCGAGCGCGATGGTCGAAATACGGTGCGCGATAACAATCGTCGTGCGTTGGGTGAGTAACGTGCGCAGGGCCTCGTAGATCCCGGACTCGACGTGCACGTCGACGGCGCTCGTGGCGTCGTCGAGGATGAGGATCGGGGGATTGACCAGAAGCGTTCTGGCAATGGCGATGCGTTGGCGCTGACCACCTGACAGGGTGTAGCCACGCTCTCCAACGACGGTGTCGTAGCCCTCGGGCAAGCGCACGATGAATTCGTGTGCGTTGGCGGCACGCGCCGCCGCTTCTACTTCGTCGATACCGGCGTCGGGGCGTCCGAAGGCGATGTTGTCACGAATGGAGATGGAAAAGAGGAACGGTTCGTCGAGCACGACGCCGACGTTCTCTCTCAGCGAGTGCAACGTCACGTCGCGTAGATCGTGGCCGTCGATCGTGATTGTCCCATCACTTACGTCGTAGAACCGAGTCATAAGTCGCGCGACCGTTGACTTACCCGACCCGGTACGTCCCACAATGGCGACCGTCTCACCCGGGGCGAGGTGGGCGTCAAAGTCGACGAGGATCTCGGCGCCATTGGCGTAGGTGAAGTTCACGTGGTTGAAGTCGATGGCACCGGCGACGTGCTCCAGGTCGTACGCGCCCGGACGCTCGCTGATATCGGGGTTCTCGTCGAGAATCTCGAAGATTCGTTCGGCACTGGCTTTGGCGCGCTGGCCCATCATCACGAGTTGACCGAGCATCATGAACGGTGCCTGGAGCATCAAGAGGTACGCGTTGAAGGCGAGGATTGAACCAATTCCGAGGTTGCCTTGCAACACCATCCAACCGCCAAAGAAGAGCACGAGCGCGAGTCCGAGCTGGGGCAGGTTTTGCACCCACGGCGACCACACGGCTCGAATGTTGGCGTCTTTAATGTAAGCCCACGCGACGCGCTCGGCGGCGTCGGCAAGACGGTTGACCTCGGCCTCTTCTTGGGCAAATGACTTGACGACTCGCACGCCATTCACGTTCTCGTCGACGATCGTTGCCACGTCGGCCAATCGCGCCTGAGTGATCCACGAGATGGGAAACATGACGCGACGCATCTTGATACCCACGAAGTACAAGAGCGGCATCACCGTCATCGCGATGAGAGCCAGCAACCAATTGATCGACAGCATGAATCCAAAGGCGATGACGCCAATGAAGCACTGCACAATGATGAGCGGCGCGAACGTTGAGTACATCTGGACGCTGCGGATGTCGCTGTTCGCTCGGCTGATGAGTTGACCCGATTGGACCCGGTCGTAGAAACTAAACGAGAGCCACGCGAGGTGCTCGTAGATCAACGTGCGGAGGTCGGCTTCTACGTCGTACGCGGTCGAAAATACATACTGGCGCGAAATGACGCCCGTCACGCCAGCGAGAAGTCCGACGATAAGAATCGCGATCACGTCGGAGTGCAGCGACGTCACGTGGTGCAACAGGGTGTTGTCGATGTCGCTGCTCAACATCTTGGGTACCAATACTTGAAACACCAAGCTGACGAACGAGAGACCAATCGCCACGATGAACGTGGTGCGATGGGAGTCGATGACGGGCAGAATGCGCCGCCACCAGGGTAACGTGCGGTCCCTGGAGATCTGCGCCTTGGGACCTGGGTACTTTGAGGTGACGCCGCCTAGGGGATTCGCTGGTCCTTCTCGATCACGTGTTTTGCGATCAGAAAGGGTAGAAGACACCATTCGATTCTACCGACCATCATCGTCGGGTTATCCGCCGCTACTCGTCACGTCGTACACGCCAAAGGGTCTCACGGCGTAGTGTGACCACGTGGCATCGCTGCTCGTTCTTCAACATCCCGTCGTGGCGGACAAGGTTCGTCAACTGCGTGACGTGCGAACGTCGAATGCCGATTTCTTGCGTCTGGCGGGAGAGATCTCTCGTTTCGTCGCCTACGAGGCCTTTCGCGACACGCCGGTGACCCCAACGACCGTCGACACGCCTGTCATGAAGGGCGCGCCCGCGCTGCGCATCGATACGGAGTACCTCATCGTGCCCATACTTCGGGCGGGCCTCGGGATGAGCCCCGCGGTGCAAGAAGTTCTCCCTCACCATCGCGTGTGCTTGGTGGGACTTCGTCGAAACGAAGAGACACTCAAACCCGACGTGTACTTAGACGGTCTTCCCGAGTCGCTCGAAGGTGTGCACGTCGTGCTCTGTGACCCCATGCTCGCTACCGGAGGCTCGCTCGACTGCGTCTTGGGAATGCTTCGATCCAGAGGCGCGGGCGACGTGACCGTGCTCTGTCTCATCGCGGCACAACCCGGCGTGGACTTTGTACTCGCTCGACACCCCGAGATCGCCATCGTCACCGCGGCACTCGACGCAGAACTGAACGACGTGGGTTACATCACGCCGGGCCTGGGTGACGCGGGCGATCGTCTCTTTGGACCGCCGGCGCGCTAACGCCTAGAGTCCGATGTCCTCGTGCCAAAGTTCGGGGTGCGCGTCAATAAACGTGACCAGCAAGGTGGTACAGGCGGGATCGTTAAGCACCACGATTTCAACACCCAGCTCTTCGAGCCATTCGTGTCCACCGTGAAAGTTCTTGGCTTCGCCAATGACGACGGCGCCAATATTGAACTGACGCACTAGTCCCGAGCAGTACCAACACGGCGAGAGCGTCGTAACCATGACGCATTCGGGATAGTCGCGACGCCTTCCGGCCTTTCGAAAGGCGTCGGTTTCGGCGTGCACCGAGGCGTCGTCTTCTTGCACGCGGCGATTGTGACCAGACCCGAGCAAGGTGCCATCGCGAAGAAAGAGCGCCGCGCCAATGGGAATGCCGCCCTCGTCGAGGCCCTGACGTGCCTCGTCGAGGGCAGTGGTGAGCATCGACGTCGCGAGCGTCCGATCGAGTGGTGTTTGTCTGGTCGTCATGGACTTAAGTATGCTCCAGCACCGTGGCTAGAGGAACCTACGGCGTCGATATCGGATCACAACACGTAGAGCTCCCGGTCGTCTCGTTGAACGAGAATCTGGCCCTCGCGCTCCTGATCACGGTGGACATGGGCGTCTCGTTCATGGCCAAAGCCGGCGAAGAACTCGCCGACGTGTTGCGGCCCTACGACGTCGACGTCGTGGCGACCGTGGCGACGATGGGCATCCCTCTCGCCGTCGAAGTCACCCGATACTTGGGACTCGATCAATACGTTGTCTTGCACAAGACGCCCAAAATCCACTTGGCCGACGCCATCAGCGAACAGGTGCGCTCAATCACGACCGACGCGGATCAGCGCCTGCTCTTTGACCGGGCTCGCGTGGGCGACGTAGCGGGAAAGCGCGTCGCCATCGTCGACGACGTGATCTCGACGGGCGCGTCGACGGGCGCGACCCTGCGTCTCATGCGCAACGTGGGTGCGAACGTGGTGGCGATCGGCACGCTCGTCACCGAGGCATCTCTGTGGCGAGCAGCCTTAGGCGAGGACGCCTCTATGGTGCGAGCGCTCGGCTCGATTCCAGTATTTCGCCCCGACGGCACCGGCGGCCTCGTCGAGGATTGGAACGGCTAAAGCCCACCGAGCTGCGCGAGTCTCATCGCGGAGCTCGGTGGGACCTCTCAGATTGAGGGTTCGAGTTCCTTTTGACGCTTGACCTGTCGAGCGACGTTGCCGGTCACCTTCTCCAGCACGAAATACACGACCGCCGCGATAACGATGCCGGCTTCGATGGAGAAGTCGGCGCCGCCGTACCAGCCGGCCGTGCACACTGAGTGCACGAGCGAGCCCGCGCACGCGCCGCCGTAGTGATTCGACACCGGTGTCATCCAGTGGAACGGGAAGTTGACCGGCGGCGGTGCTTTCGAGAAAGCGACTGTCGCACAGACGAGACCAACCACGAAGGCGATAATGGCGTTCCAACTGATGCCAAGTTTGCCAACGTAATAGAGACTCCCGCTGTCATTTCGTTGAAGTTCCGACGCGTTGTAGCGATACTTACGTAGTAGCCAGTCGACCATCAGAATCGCGAACCACGGCGCGATCCACACGATGATGACGCCGACGAACTCCTTCATGTAAAGAGAGAACGTTGATTGAAACTCAGCCCAAATGGTCAGTCCGCAAGCGAGGAACGAATCCAGCACGACCGCCTGGTAGCGCTTGAGGCGAAGCCCCATTGCTTGGAGCGACACGCCCGAAGAGTAGAGGTCGAGCGAATTGATGCCAAAAAGTTGCACGATGGCGAACAACAAGAACAAGACCACGACCCAACTAGGAATGAAGTGCTGGGTGTGCAGAGCCTCGAACGGGTTCGCCCCGTTCCAAGCCGCGACTTCTGAGCTCGAGGAGAGGAACGTGAAGGTGGCAGCGCCCAGGATCATCATGAGAATTTCTGGCACCGCCGTACTTATGAAGATCCAACCGACGATGGAACCCTTGCTCGCGTTGCGCGGCAAATAGCGGGTGTAGTCGTTGCCACACTCGGTCCATCCAAGCCCCGAGAGCGCAATAGTGAAGGCGAGACCCGCGGTGTAGAGCTGCCAACCGCTGCCGAACCCTTTGAAGCTGGTCGAGCCGTGTTTGAAGTCGTAGATGGCGAGCAGGACGAAGATTGCACCGAACGGAATAATCAGTGCGCGAAGCACCTTCACCATCGTGGCGTGGCCGAGATACGGCACCACGGCTTGAATCGCCGCCGCCAAGATAACGAAGATCACCTTCATTGGTGTCGACACGTGAACGCCCGCCATCTGGAACAACACGATGACGGCGCCGACAATAAGTATGAGTCCTTCGGTCTCAAAGCCCAACTGGGTAACCCAGTTGAAGAAACTCACCAGGCGAGATCCCCTCGTACCAAAGGCTGCCCGCGATACGGCAAAGGCCGTCGTCCCGGTCTCCGGACCTTGCAGTGACGCCAGTCCCAAGAGGAAGAACGAAAGATTGCCAATGATGATGATGCTCAGCGCTGTGTAGAAGCTGAAGCCAAATCCCATCAGTAACGCGCCGTAGATGAAGTACTCGACGTTGATCGCCGAGCCCGCCCACAGAGCGCCTATGTTGCGGGGCGTTGCCCAACGTTCAGACTCTGGAATGAAATCGATGCCGTGTTGCTCGATGTGAAAGGCCGGGTCGCCCGACGATCCATCATGCGAAGCCATAGTTGTCGCCACTGTTGTGGTCCTCCCTTGTAGGTACTGTCCCTTTGTACGTCCCCGTGAGGTGCTAGTCGTACGCGCCAAGTATGCCCGAAAGTAAACGGCGACGACGGCGTATTCTTGGCGATTTCTTGCGCCGTTTACAAAGGACAGATTTAGGGGCTTCTTAGCGTCATTCAATCGCTTCCACAGACTCACTTGACACAATGAGTTCTGTCAGTCCACCAAGTCGTGAAGTGACGGTTCGTCCCCTGAGTCAAGTAAAGCGAGGAACGATGTTGAAAGAAGCCAGCACCTCTTTAGCGATGTCGCTCGCTGCTACGTCGTACCTCGTCGGCCTTCGCGGACCCAAAGTCGCGTAATTGCGCCCCTTCTCAGGACCCAGGCGGCCCTCCCTCCGCCTGGGTCCTGAAGTAGTTCCCCCAACAAAATAAGTTTTCTCGGGTGTACAGGCCGGTACGCAAGTTCTTGCTAAGTTTCGCGCAGTGGAGAATCTGCATGGGGCGGACTCTCCGGGGGAAAGCAGGGCAAAGATGTCATCAACGTTCGGACGTCGTTCGTTCCTTACTCACTCAGCGGCGACTATTGGTGGCGTCGCAATGGCCGGAACCGTCGTTGACGGTCTTCTCGCCAACGTGGCCGGTGCGACAGTAGGCATCAACAAGGGCAAGCCGAGGATCGGTGGCACCTTAACCGTTGGAATAATCTCGGACGTACCTAACTTTCACATTTTCAATGGCTCGCAAGGCAAGATGGACGCTTCTGGATTCTGCGTGGCGAATGCACTGTATGACCCGCTGTTCGTGATGTCCGCGAACGGCAAATCAGCGCTTCCGATGTTGGCGCTTTCGGCGACCCACAACGCCAACTACACCGTGTGGACCATCACGCTTCGCCAAGGTGTCACCTTCACCAATGGTGATCCCTTCAACGCAGACATTGTCGTGAAGAACTACACTGCCGCGGCGGCGGACCCGACGGTAGGTCTCGCCATTCAACCACTTATCCACTCGGTGACCAAGGTGGACAACTACACCGTGGCCTACAACATGGCGATTCCCTTCTCCTCGTTCCCGGTCTCACTAGCGGAGCAGCAGACCGCTTACATGGCGCATCCCTCGTCATTTTCTCCGTCCTACACCGGTAATCCCATCGGCACTGGCCCGTTTAAGGTGTCGTCGTGGCAGGTGGGCGTGGAGTCCGTGTTCGTGAAGAACAAGAACTACTGGCGCTCTGACGCACAGAACCGCCAGCTCCCGTACTTGTCGACCGTCAAGTTCAAGACCATCGTGGACAACGCGGGACGCAACCAGGCCCTACAAGGCGGATCAGTCGACATCATCCTCCAAGAAGGTGGCGCGCAGATTGCCCAGATGAAGAACATGAAGGGCATCACGTACCGCACGGACGAACACGATCCGCGTGACCCGTCGGTGAACTGTCTCATCATGAACACCACGGCCACGTTGAACCAGTACTTCTGCTGGGCGGGCGAGTTCGCCTCCCTTGGCATTCCTGGAACCCTGCCGTATATCTTGAAGGGCCAAGCCGCGCCGGCCGCGGTGCAGTTGGGCGACTACTTGGGTACGTTGGGCGCGGTCGACCCCTCGACCTTGCAGTGGAACATGAAGCTAAAGCCCGTCATCAATGACGTCACCATTCGTAGGGCGTGCGCGATGGCGATCAATCGCAACACCTTCTTCAAGGTCGTTGACGGCAGTGTCGGCGCGATTGCGGACGGCATTTTTCGCAAGACGTCGCCGTACTACAAGAATCCTGGCTACCCGGCGTACAACCCCACGAAGGGCAAGGCGCTCGTCGATGCTTACAAGGCGGCGAACAAGGTCACCACGGTGGGCTTTGTCATTGACCTCGTGTCGGGCAACTCGTCGGCCCTCCAGGCGTTCTCGTTCTTCCAACAGCAGCTCGCCAAGGTGGGCATCACGGTCACGCCGCGGCCCCTCGTGCAGAGCACGTTGATCAACAACGTGATCTACGGTCAGTACGACTGCGCTACGTGGAACCAGTTCGGTGGCGTTGACCAGTCACTGAACTACGTGTGGTTCATTTCGTTGAACGCCACGGCCTCACCGGCCGTCGGTGGACTCGGCATGAGCGCGGTACCGGCGGGAACCTTCATCGCTGGTGCAGTGAACTTTGCTCACCAGGGCGACCCGGTGGTCGAAAGTGCGATGCTGGCGGCTCTCGCCGCGAAGCCAGGATCAGCGGTGCAACGCTCCTCGTGGCAGACGGTTAACAGTCAGTTTGCGAAGATCGTGCCGTATCTATGGCTGGACACGTTGGTCACCGCGTGGGCCGCACGAACGAACGTGCAGAACTGGGTTTCGGGTACGGCCGGCGACGGCACCACTCGTTGCTTGAGCCCCGACGGCGGATCGGCGCGTTGGGACCAGATCTGGAAGTCGTAGTTCGTCACTCACGACAAAGAAATGTAAAGAAGGGCGGCGCGAAAGCGCCGCCCTTCTTTAGGTATTACACAGTCGCCGGTGAAATATGTCCCGTGACGTATCGCCACCAGAACAATGTCGAAAGCGCCAAAGTCGCCGAGATCAGGGCAAGAAGCGTAAAGGGCAGTGCGGTGTTGATGGTGAACAAGAAACCAGACACCCCGGCCGCGATCGCGAGCGAGGCGGTGTTAGAGGTGGCATAAAGCCCCTGTCGTCGGCTGAGCTCTCTGTTCGCGGCGCCTTGGCTCATCAGGGACAAGATGGACGGCACGGACAGCGCACCGCCAATCGACTCGAAGGATCCGAGGACCAGCATCAGATTGTTGTTGTGAATATGTGGATAGATCGACAGGAAAGCCGCGCCATTAAGTAGTCCGGCCAGCGCAATGAAGCGTCGATTGGCGTGATCAGCGAGCCAGCCACCCAAGCGTGCGAGCAGGACCCAGGGAACGCTGAAAAAAGTCCAACTGAGGCGTATCTGCAAGGTGGAGGCGTGGTGTGCGTGCATGAGGAGGCTCCAACACGCTTCGTACACACCGATCGTGAGTCCCGCGGCGCTAGCGGCGAAGAGTGCGCCGACCAATTGGCGATTCCACTGCAGTTTGGGTAACGGCGAGGGGTCGTACTCCTTATCACCGAGGTCCGTGCGCGTCGTGACGTAGGCGGCGATGAGGCTGAGGAGGCCGGTAACGAAGAAGGCCCACCCAAGGTCGTGCACGTTCGCGACGACACCCGCGACTGGTCCAACAGCGATGCCGAAGAGTTGCGCGGCCAAGATGCGCGACACCGCCCGACCTCGCTCCGCTTCGGGAAAGAGCGCGGCGACCGCCGACATCGACGCGACTTCAATTGATCCAGCAGAAGCGCCCTGAAACGCGCGCGTCAGAGCTAGCCAGGGTGCCGATACCGGTAAGAGGTACGTCATGCTGGCCAGTCCGTAAACGATGAGACTGATGACCAGCAAGCGCCGGCGACCGAACTTGTCGGCGAGATGACCAAACCCAAACTGCGTGGCGACGCCGGCGACGAAGAACGTCGCCATGATCAATCCGATGATCGGGGGCGTGCCGTCACGGTGTTCGAGAAAGAGAGGGAGGAGGGGAAGTCCGAGTGTTGCGCCCATCCACTGAATTGCGACGATGACCGTAAGACGGCGCAACGTTTGCTGTGCACTGCTCTGCGCCATAGCGACCACGCTACCGGTCGAACAAGTTACGCCTAGGTGTCGCGATTAAATGGTGTGGCACTCGAAGAGAATGACGAAGCCGAGAATCGAGTAGATGAGGGGCATAATTGTGCCCGCGTGATCGTTTCCCCAGCCCACGACGCGTGGGTGGCTCGCGATACCACGCGCACTAAAGAGAAAGGCAATCTCGAGAACGCCAAAGGTTGCGACCGAGTAGAACGCGTGCGCCACGCCGTTGGCGCGAAAGAGGGGAATCCACACGGCAAGATTGTCGCCTCCGAGCGCCACGGTGATCGCAAACGTGGTGACACCCCCACGGCGGAACTGTTCGCGCGGTGTTGCGCGGTGTCGCAACGCGTGCACGGCGAAGGCGAAGGGTGCAATGGCGAGAACCCCAATCCAGCGAAGTGGAATAGGTGCGAGGAGCGATCCAAGCCCCCCGGCCAGCAGAATCAGGGTCGCGACACCGTAGACGTGAGCCCAACTGACTCGGCGAAAACGAGAACGCTCAGTGACAATGAGTTGTGCCGCGAAAGCGAAGAAGTTGTCGATCATCGTTCCGAAAAAAGCGATGAACGAGACAAGAACGACGACCAAGATCGATTGCACTCGCTGACCTTACTTGAGAGTACGAATGTACGAAATATCTGTCGGGGTAGTCTGGTCGAGATGGTTCAACACGTGTTGCCCCCTACGCACGAACAACTTGTGCGCGCACGCGAAGTGGTCGCGTTATACCTTGACCCCACGCCGACCGCCGCCATCTTCATTCGCGGGCGCAAAGTGTTCGTAAAGCTCGAAAGCCTCCAGATAACGGGCTCGTTCAAAATTCGTGGCGCTTTGGCCGCGATTGACGCGGCGCATCGCGATGATCCTCACGGCGCCGTGGTCACGGCGTCCGCGGGTAATCACGGACTTGGGATTGCCCACGCGTCGACACTGTTGGGCGTGCGAGCGACGGTCGTCGTACCGGTGAACGCCTCGGTGGCGAAGGTAAAAAAACTCTCGACCTACGACATTGAACTTCTGCAGTTCGGCACGTCTTACGACGAAGCACAAGCGCACGCGAAGAAATTGGCCGAAGAGCGCTCCATCCGTTTCATCTCGCCCTTCAACGACAGCGACGTCATTGCCGGTCAGTCGACGGTGTTCGACGAGATGCTGCGTCAAGCGCCTGAACTTGAGCACGTCGTCGTGTCGGTGGGCGGTGGCGGACTGATATCGGGGACGTTGCTCTCGCGTGATGCGCAGGGCCGTTCGGACATTCGCGTCACCGGCGTCCAGCCCGAAGAGAGCTCGGCGTTGTACCACGTGCTGCGCGGCGCGACGATGAGTGAGGTCGAACATCGCCCGACCATCGCCGACGGACTCGCTGGCGGCGGCGACGACGACGCCATCACCAATGAGATCGTCGCGAAGAGCGGTATCGAGCTGGTACTCGTTCCCGAGATCGACATCCGCCGTGCGGTGCGCGACATCGTTGAAGAGAACGGACTGGTGATGGAAGGTTCGGCCGCAGCGTCCTACGCGGCGATCGCGGAAAATCGAGTTGGCGACGAGACGTCGCGCATCGGTTTTATTGCGAGTGGTCGCAATATTTCACACGAGTTGCTCCTGGAGCTTCTCGACGAACCCTTGGCGTAAGGTCAGAACGGCTTTCAAAGACGAAACGGTAAGGTAGTTCAATGGCAGTACAGCGGCGCTTCAGGGCTCTCACGCTCGCCGTCGTAGCTCTCGCGCTCACCGTCACCGGTGTCGTCGTTGCCGCGACGGATTCAAATCCCGGTGGTCAGGCGAAGGACCCCTTTGTGCTGAACGGCTATCCGCCCACGTCAGCGCAACTTAGAGTGACTGCCTCGTCGGGCACGTACTTCAACGTGTTCGCCGACGTGGGATTGAACATCACACAGAACCGAGTTGACGTCGTGGTTCAGATTCCTGTTGGGGTCACGTCGGTGGCGATAGAACTTCGACTGATCGACAATCAGCTTTACGCCCGCTCCGCTGCGGTGTCGAGTGGACCGTGGATGGCATTGAAATATACGACGCCCGCACTCTTTGGCTTCGCTCTCGAGATGACGAAACCCGACATAAGTTTTATCAAGGGCTACACAAAAAAGACCGTGACCAAGAGTGGCTACGCCACGACCTATAGCTTCTACAGCGATCACGTGGCAGTGTCGAGCCTTTTTGCTCCATCGACGTCGACGGCACAAGTGGGTTCGCTTCTCTGGACCATCACCGTGGGCCACCAGGGCGAGGTGACCCAGAGCACCATGACGGTGTCGACGAAGAGTTCCACGACCACGCTCTCGGCGACGGTCGTGTCCTACAACAAACCAGTGCTCGTGGCCAAGCCCGCCGCGTCGGACATCAAGCCAATCTCCGCGTCGGTCATTTCAAAACTCTTGCACTCGAAAGCGTTGTCGTCGATCCTGTTTCCAAAGAATTTCACCAACCTCTCCCAAGTCCACCTCAGTTAAGTTGGCGCTCGTGGACGACGAACGAACCGAACCGCACTGGCCGGCGTCACTCGCGTTGCTGGTGTGCGCTGGGCTGTACGTCGCGTTGCCCAGCCGCCTTGCCGTTGGTCCTCGTTGGTTAGTCCCGGTACTCGTGGTGTTGCCGTTGATTCCGCTCTCGGCGCGGCGCCAACGACACCCCGACGATTCGCCGTGGGTGCACAATCTTTGCCTCGTACTCATCGCTTTAATTACCGTGGCCAATTTCGTCTCAGTGGTTTTGCTCGTGGGTCGTCTTCTCAACGCCCACGTGTCCCAAGGTCGTCAGCTCATTTACTCCGCCGTGGCGATCTGGCTGACCAACGTCATCATCTTTGGACTTTGGCTCTGGGAACTTGATCGAGGTGGACCGCATCTCCGGGCGGGACCCAGTCCACGACTGCCCGACGTCCAGTTTCCTCAGATGGAGAATCCCACCCTCGCGCCCAAGAATTGGCGCCCGAGATTCCTTGACTATCTCTACACGTCATTTGCCAACGGAACAAGCTTTGCCCCCGCCGACGCGATGCCCCTCACGTTTAGGGCCAAGACGCTCTTCGCTGCTGAGTCACTCGTCTCGCTCGTCACGATCGCCATCGTCGCGGCCAGAGCGGTCAACATCTTGCACTAGGTGGATCAGTGACCAGTGAGTCGCTCGAGCCAACTGCTTGCTTTGCTCATTGATCCTCGTCCCTCCACGCGATCGGCCCGCGCCGCCAGCGCGAGGGCGACGTTGATGCCCAACCATCGAAGTGGCTCCGCTTCCCAACGCCGACTCGTGTGTTGCACGAAGGGGAGGCGAGTGAAGGACGTCTCGGTGTCAGGAGCGACAATGAGATCAGCGAGGGCGTTCGCCGCCACGTAACTGAGTACCACGCCGTCACCGGTGTAGCCGCCGGCACTGGCGAGACCGCTCGTGTAGTCAACGACCACCGAAGGCGACAAGTCACGCGTCATCGCGAGTGGTCCACCCCAGCGGAACGCAACGTCGCCTTCGAGCGTGGGAAAGAGTTGACGGAGCGTCGAATCGAGCGCGCCAAAGACCTTGGGACTCTCGTCGAATCGCTCTTCGACGGTCGAGCCAAAGTGATAAGGAGCGCCACGTCCGCCAAAGGCGACGCGATCGTCGTTCGTGCGCTGTCCGTAGATAATGAGGTGACGGTCGTCACTGAAGGTCTCGTAGTTGCGAAAACCGACCTCGTCCCAGAACGCCCGAGACTGAGGATCGGTCGCGATCATGAGCGAGTAGATCGGCGCCACGCTTCGTCGCTCGCCGGGCAGGGTCGTGGTAAAGCCCTCGGTGGCTCGCACTATGAAGCGCGCGTGCACGCTTGCTCCAGCCGTGATGACCTGTGCGGCGCTCGTTGCGTTACCAGCGATGATTCGCTTCACCGTGGTGTTCTCAAAGATCGTCACGCCCAGTCGCTCGTTCGCCTCCGCGAGTTCGCGCACGAGTCGAGCCGGATGGAGACGGGCGCAGTGAGGAGAATACGTGGCGCCGAGTGCGGCGCTCACCCTCCCTCGCTCCGCCGCTTCATCTGAACTGAGCCAGACGAGGTCACTGGCCGTCGCGCCATGCTCGTGCGACGCCTGCACCTCTGCGCTAAGGCGCGCAGCCTGAATCTCGTCGCGCGCAAAGGTAAGCGTGCCCCCGTGCACGAAGTGCGCGTCGATGCCCTCGAGTGCTATCGCCTCACCAAGCGAGTGAATCGCCCGTTGCAGTTCGAGTCGAAGGTGGCGATAGGCGTCGTGGCCGTAGCGTTCGATAACGGCGTCGTCACTTTGGGGATAGAACGACGACGCCCAGCCACCGTTGCGTCCCGAGGCACCAAAGCCGCAGACTGACTTTTCGAGCACCGCGATTCGTAGCGCGGGATCTCGTCGTTTGAGTTCTCGTGCGCACCACAAGCCCGTGAACCCGCCGCCCACAATCGCGACGTCAACGTCGAGGTGCGAGCTAAGTGCTGTTCGGGGCGTCACTGGCTGATCGAGCGTCGACCACCACAAAGAGCGCGGCGGCTCCACTAGATGTTGAGCTTGGACGCTCCGGTGAAGACCTCGCGTAAGACGCCGACTATAAAGTCGATGTCGTCACGTGTCGAGATCAAGGGCGGCGCCAGTTGGACGACGGGGTCCCCCCGGTCATCAGATCGACAGATCAGGCCACGACGGAATATCTCCGGCGACACGTAGCCGCGAAGCAGTCGTTCCGCGTCGTTTCCGGCCCAGGTCTCTTTCGTGACCTGATCCTTGACGAGTTCAATGCCCCAGAAGTAGCCCGCGCCACGCACGTCGCCCACGATCGGAATGGCTTTGAGGGATTCAAGGCCCTGGTGGAAGTAGTCCTCGTTGGATTGCACGTTTTCGAGGACCTTCTCGTTTTCAATGATCTCGAGGACCTTGAGTGATACTGCGCACGACACCGGGTGACCCGCCCACGTGAAACCGTGAGAGAACGCCACGTGTTCGTGTTGAAACGGCTCGGCCAGACGGTCCGAGACGATCATTGCGCCCAGCGGCGCGTAGCCCGCGGTGATGCCCTTGGCACACGTGATGATGTCAGGAACGTAGTCGTACTTTTGGCCACCGAACCAAGTGCCAATGCGACCAAAGGCGCAGATCACTTCGTCAGAAACGAGTATCACGCCATAGCGATCACAGATCTCTCGAACCTCTTTCCAATAACCCGGAGGAGGCGTGAAGCAACCACCAGCGTTTTGGACGGGCTCGAGGAAGACTGCGGCGATGGTTTCTGGACCTTCTCGAAGAATCGCTTCTTCAATCTGGTGGGCTTGCCAGAGACCGAAGGCCGCGACGTCGTCGCCGAAGCGCTCCGCGCGGTAGAAATTCACGGCGGGTACCTTCACGGCGCCTGGCACGAGGGGCTCGAAGTCCTTGCGGTAGGCGTCGAGCGACGTAATCGTCAACGCGCCCATCGTCGTGCCGTGATAGGCGACGTCACGACTAATGACCTTGTAGCGGTCGAGGTCGCCGCGCATCTTGTGGTACAGGCGAGCCAGCTTCCAGGCGCTTTCGACTGCTTCGCCGCCACCGGTCGTGAAAAAGACCCGATTGAGGTCCCCGGGCGTCAGACTGGCGAGTCGTTCGGCTAATTCGATGGCTTTGGGGTGCGCGTAAGTCCACAGCGGAAAGAACGCGAGTTCTTTCATCTGTTCGGCCGCGGCGTTCGCTATGTCGCTGCGTCCGTGACCGAGACTATTAGTGAATAGTCCCGAGAGACCGTCGAAGTAGCGGTTACCGTTCGCGTCAAAGACGTGCGTGCCTTCGCCGCGCACCATGATCGGTACTTCGTTGTGCTCGTCGTAAGACCCCATACGCGACATCTGCAACCAGAGGTTGCGTCGCGCGCGCTCGGAGTAACTATGACTGGGGTGTTTTTCGTCGCTGACGACGATGCCGTCGGTAATGGTCTCGTGAAGTGTCACTTGGTCCCCCATGCGTAAGTTTGCTTCGCTAGTTTCAAATACAAAAAAGTTTCAACTTCGGTCACGCCTGGAATGGATCGAATCGAGTCATTCAAGAGGTGCACCAAATCGTTGTCGTCTTCGGCGATAACCTCGGCGATGATGTCGAAGCTGCCAGCCGTCATAACGACGTAGTTGGCCTCGTCGATCGCCGCCACTTTGTCAGCGACCAGTCGCACGTCGCCGTGCACTCGGATGCCAATCAGCGCCTCGCGTCCGTACCCGAGTTGTAGGGGATCGGTAATCGCGACGATTTGCATAACGCCCGAATCACGAAGTCGTTGCACTCGACGGCGCACCGCCGCTTCAGAGAGTCCTACGTCGTCCGCAATCGTGCCGTACGCTCGTCGGCCGTCTTGTTGCAGGTGGCCAATTATCTTGCGATCATGTGCGTCAAGTACGCCCGGCGCGGTGTTGATGAGCTCAATCGTCGAACGCTCTTCGTTCGATTGACTCGGTCGTTGTGGCTTGGTAGCTGGCATTGGTTGTTCCTCACCCGGTGGCCCAAAGGCCCCGTGGCTGCGGATAAAGACAGTATAGAGGTGATTCGTGACGGAATGCGTCGTTATTTGGCTCTGAAGTGACTTTTTTCTCACTTGGGGTTTGCGAAGCCCATGCAATCTCTGGCAGAGTGGCGTGGGGCACGTTGAAGACCGGCCCGACTTGAGGAGGGACTATGCGTCGCTTGGCCAACTTTATTGGGGGCGAATCCGTGGCGCCGCTCAGCGGAAAGTACGTGGAGTTGCTGAGTCCCGTCACTGGTCAGCCCTTCGCTGAAACCCCCTTGTCGAATGCGTCGGATGTCGAACGCGCGTTTGAAATCGCGGCGAGCGCCTTCACGTCGTGGAAGCGCACGACGCCCTCTGAGCGATCGCGGGCGCTACTAAAGATCGCGGACATTTTCGAAGCGAACGCCGAAGAGCTCGTCGCCGTGGAAGCAGAGAACACTGGAAAGATCATTTCCGTCACGATGAGTGAAGAGATCCCCCCGATGATCGATCAGATTCGCTTCTTCGCGGGCGCTGCGCGATTGCTCGAGGGTCGCGGGGCGGCGGAGTACATGGAGGGAATGACCAGTTACGTTCGTCGTGAACCAGTTGGTGTCTGCGGCGCGGTGACGCCGTGGAACTACCCAATGATGATGGCGACGTGGAAATGGGCGCCGGCGATCGCGGCGGGCAACACGATGGTCTTAAAGCCCAGCGACACAACACCGGCTTCGGCACTGTTCATGGCGAAACTGATGGCCGAGGTACTTCCGCCTGGTGTTTTCAGTGTCGTGTGTGGTGATCGTGAGACGGGTCGCGCGATCGTTGATAGTCCGATTCCGGCGATGGTGTCGATCACGGGTTCGGTGAGAGCCGGCATGGAAGTCGCTGGCGCGGCCGCGAAGAATCTAAAGCGCGTGCACCTCGAACTTGGTGGTAAGGCCCCCGTCGTCGTCTTTGACGACGTTGACGTCGCGGCTGCTGTCGAAGCGATCGCCATCGCTGGTTACTTCAACGCCGGGCAAGACTGCACTGCCGCGACGCGCGTGCTTGTTGGAGCGAAGGTCTACGGTGACTTCGTCGACGCGCTCGCCGAACAAGCGAGGGACACGGTCATTGGTTCACCCGACAACGACGACGCGCTCTTTGGCCCGGTGAACAACGTGCATCAGTTCGAGCGAGTGACGGGATTCCTTTCGCGTAAACCCAAGCACGCGACGCTCTCAGCGGGAGGATCGCGCGTCGGTGACGTGGGCTACTTCATTGAGCCCACGGTTGTGTCCGGTTTGCACCAAGACGACGAGATGATTCAAAACGAAATCTTTGGACCGGTCATCACAGTGCAGCAGTTCTCTGACGAGGCCGAGGCGCTCGCGTGGGCGAACGGCGTGGACTACGGACTGGCTTCATCGGTGTGGACGAGGGACCACGGACGCGCGATGCGCTTCGCTCGGGATCTCGACTTTGGTTGTGTGTGGGTGAACACCCATATTCCCTTGGTCGCCGAGATGCCACACGGTGGGTTCAAGAAGTCCGGTTACGGCAAGGACTTGTCGGTTTACGGCTTCGAGGACTACACGCGCGTGAAGCACGTTATGCACAACATCGAGTTCTGAGCATTACGTCACGGCCGCGTGCTCGCCGCAATGATTGGTTAGCGTGAAGGTGACACTCAAAAGAAAGGGTGATCAACGATGATCATCGGCGTAGCCAAAGAGATAAAGACCGACGAATACCGTGTGGCGCTGACGCCCGCGGGCGCGCGCGAACTCACTGGCGCCGGTCATCGAGTGCTCATTGAGCGCGGTGCAGGCGTCGGTTCTTCAATTAGCGACACCGACTACGTCGCCAACGGCGCGACGATTATTGAGTACGCCGAGGACGTGTGGGCCGTGAGCGACATGGTCCTCAAGGTGAAAGAGCCCATCGCCGAAGAGTATGGACGACTCGGCGCTCGTACGAACCAGGTTCTTTTCACGTATTTGCATCTAGCTGCTTCGCGCGTCTGCACCGACGCGTTGGTCGCGGCGAACAACGTCGCGATCGCCTACGAGACTGTGCGACTACGCGACGGTTCCTTGCCGCTGTTGACGCCAATGAGCGAAGTAGCGGGACGGATGGCGCCGCTCGTGGGCGCGTATCACCTCATGCGTCCCGGTGGGGGACACGGCACGTTGATTGGCGGCGTACCCGGCGTGGTGCCAGCCAACGTGGTGGTCATCGGCGCGGGCGTCTCTGGACTCGCCGCGGCGACGATGGCGGCCGGACTGCACGCGAACGTCAAAATTCTCGACCGCAACTTAGAGCGCTTGCGACAAGTGGATATTCACTTCGACGGGCGCGTCGAAACGATCGCCTCGTCGACTCTGGCTATCGAAGAAGCATGTCTCGACGCCGATATCGTGATTGGCGCGGTGCTCGTAGTGGGCGCCAAGGCACCCAAACTCGTGAGCAATGAACTTGTGGGGCGGATGCGTGAAGGATCCGTCTTGGTTGATATTTCTGTCGACCAGGGCGGCTGTTTCGAGGCGACGCGCCCGACCACGCACTCGAATCCGGTCTTTGAAGTCAACGGTTCGATTTTCTACTGCGTGGCGAACATGCCCGGCGCGGTGCCGGCGACGTCAACGAAGGCGCTATCGAACGCGACGCTGCCCTACGTGTTGGAACTCGCGCGCACCGGATGGCGTGACGCCGTCATCGCCGACGACGCGTTGGCCGAAGGCGTCAACGTCGTCAACGGCATGGTCACCTACGGACCGGTCGCCGACGCACTGGGCGTGCCCTACCGCGCACTTCGTTCACTCATCTAAATACGGGCAGTGGCGACATCCACTCTCGCAACACGTGCCTCTAGCCAGGTGCGTGGTGACCGCGAGAACGATGAGTCCCGTTGAGGGGTCCTTATAACTAGGTTGTCCGAGCCGAACGGCTTCGTCGTGCGCGTCGAGGATCGCCCGGTAGTCCTTGCGTGAAGGGTCGCAGCGTGAAGGGTGAGGGCGAGGGATCGACGTTGACACGTGGTCAACTTAACGCGGGCTCTTCGACGCGCAGCACGACCTTGCCAAATTTCCCCGGCTGAGCGAAGTAGTCGTACGCGGCGGCGGCGTCGGATAAGTCAAACACTCGATCGACCGGCACTTCGAGTTCGCCCGCCGTCCAACGCGGGATGAGCGCATCGCCCACGAGGCGTGCCACGTCAGCTTTTTCGTCGCGGGAGCGCGAACGAAGCGTTGAACCGGTGATGATGGAGCGACTCCTCATTAGCGAGAGAAGGTCGATTTCGGCACGGCTCCCCGAGCTGACGCCGATGACGACGACGCGGGCAAAAGGATTTAACAGTCGTTGCGCCTTGTTTAGATGTGCGGCGCCCACTAATTCGAGAATGACGTCGACGCCTTCGAGGGAGTCAAGTTCATCGACGGTGATGGTCTCGCGCGCGCCGAGTGCGCGAAGGCGATCGTGGTGCTCGTTCGTCCTGGTGACGGCGATGACGTGAGCGCCGAGTGTTCGCGCGATCTGTACGGCCGCCGCGCCCACGCCCCCGGTCGCTCCCGAGATCAGAACGCGGTCACCGACTTCGAGTCGCGCTTGACTAACGAGCGCGTCGTAGGCGGTTGTAAAGGCTTCGCTAAAGCCTCCCGCTTCTTCCCAAGAGACCTGGTCGGGGGGAAAGAGTAAGTGTTCGCTCGGAACGGCACAGTGCGTCGCCTGCGCGCCACCACCGACGACCGCGCAGACGCGTCGACCGAGCAGCGGCTCAGTGACGCGATCGCCTACGGCACTGACGACGCCGGCGAGTTCCATGCCCGGGACGTCCACTGGCCATCCCGGCGGCGCGGGATAGAAACCTTGACGTTGCAAGAGATCGGCGGCGTTTATACCCGCCGCTCGCACGGCGACGACGACGTCGAAGGGGCCGGGCTCGGGCGTCTCTCGCTCGACGACTTCGAGCGCGTCGTCGTTGATGGTGAGGGCCCACACGCGACGAGCCTACGCCGGGCACTGGAAACGAAATGGGCGTTAGGGTCTGATGGTGACTCTTTACGACATCCCAGTAAACACGCTCACGGGCGAAGCAAGCTCCTTGGCCGGCTACAAGGGCGAAACGATCCTGATCGTGAACGTCGCTTCCAAGTGCGGCTTGACGCCGCAGTATGAGGGTCTCGAAGAACTTCAAAAGAAGTACGCACCGCGAGGATTCAGCGTTGTTGGTTTTCCCTGCAATCAGTTCGCGGGACAAGAGCCCGGAACCGCCGAAGAGATCCAGGCGTTCTGTTCGACGACCTACGGCGTGACGTTTCCACTCTTTGAGAAGATCGACGTTAACGGCGAACACCAAAGTCCGATTTACGCCGAACTCGAGAAAGTCGCCGATGGTGAAGGGTATTCCGGCGACGTTCGTTGGAACTTCGAAAAGTTCCTCGTTGGTCGCGATGGCGGCGTGACGCGTTTCGCTCCTCAGGTAACGCCCGAGGACCCCGCGCTCGTTGGCGCAATCGAAGCGGATTTGGGCTAGCTGGACCCAATCGTGCGATGCAGTCGCACGTAGGTCGGAGAAAAGCCGTACCTGGTCCAGAAACGGGCCGCACGGCGATTCGTGACGCGCCAGTTCGTCTCGGCGTATTCGAAGTCAGCGTCAAAAGCGTCGTTGAGCGCGTGGTCAATTAGAGCCGTGGCGACCCCGCGGTGCTCGTGATCGGGAAGCACTGACACCGCACTTACGTGCAGCGTCTTGTCGAACGATCCTCGACGAGCGTCGAGGGGAAACGTCAGACACTGCGCGACGCCTCGGCCGTTGAACTCAACCACGTAGTGGTGGACCTCGTCGTCACTGAGTGCTTCTAGTAGCTCCTCTGGCCTTGAACCATGCTCGACGGTAGAGAAGCTCGGACCACGTCGCTGGGCCTCGTCGAGCACGTGATCGAGTTCGATGGCCAGCGCGAGATCGTCGGGTCCGCCACGGCGAAGTTGGTACCCGGTGGTGAGTTCATGGTGACGACGCTCTTCAAGCGCGAGTACACCACGAAGGTGCATGCGCGAAAAGCCGAGTTCGTACCACGGTGCGAGGTCTTCAACGTCGTCGAATACCCACGCATAATGCTCGAGGGCGCCAGCCGTGATCCATGACGCTCCCGCCTCGCCGTAGAGAGCAGCAAGGACGTCGTCGGTGTCGAAGGAGACACCGTCAGGACCGAGCCATGCGCCATGTCCGTAGTCAACGCTCTCGAGCAGCGCGCCGTAAAGATGTCCGACGATCCGATCGTTGTCGAGTGCGATCCACACCTGATCGCTCGCGTCGTTGAGCGCGTTGGCGAAGTGCGACATTGAGAAATGTGGACTCAGTAGCGGATTACGCTGCGCGTCACGCGCAAGTCGAGTGCGCACTCGTTCAACGACGTCGTCGACGTCACTAGTTTCGAGCGGACGCACGATCACGAATCCACCGTAGTTCTCGATGTGTAAAGGTTGCGTGGTGAGTTTGCGCGCGACACTGTTTGACATGGACGGGCTTTTACTCGACTCAGAGATCTTGTGGCACAAGGCTGAACTCGAAATCTTTGGCTCCTTGGGCGTGCCGCTCGGCAACGCCGCGGGTCGTTCCACGAAGGGTATGTTCGTCGAAGAGGTAGTCGCGTACTGGTTCGCGAAGTATCCGTGGCGTACACCCGCTCCGGACGTCGTTGTCGACCAACTTCTTAACCGTGTTGGCGATCTCGTCGAATCTGAAGGTCGATTGCTACCGGGCGCGCTTCGCGCCCTTGATCTAACTGGTGAACGCGGACCGCTAGCGCTCGCGAGTTCGACGCCGATGCCGCTCATCGTTCGCTGCCTCACCCACTTTGGGCTATTGGAGCGATTTGTCTCACTGCACTCCGCTGAAAGTGAGCTCTACGGCAAACCTCATCCCGGTGTCTTTCTCAGCGCGGCGGCGGCGCTCGGCGTTGTCCCTGCTTCGTGTCTCGCGTTGGAAGACTCCGCCGCGGGCGTGTTGGCGGCGAAGGCAGCTCGTATGTGCGTGGTGGCCGTGCCGACGAGTGAGGATCGCCACGAACCCGAGTTCGCGTTGGCCGATCTGGTGCTGGACTCCTTGGAGGTCCTGACGCCCGAGTGGCTCGACCAACGCTTCGCCTAAAGCACTTTCGTGAATCGAGAGGCGATTGGATACGAAAAAGCGCCCGCGGGATAATCGTCGACTCTCGACCAGCCAATCTTTTCGTAGAGCGCCAGGGCTTCGGGTTGGGCGTACCCAGTCTCTAGGTAGAGCTGGAGGTAGCCGCGGCTTCGAGCGCGTACCTCAATCTCGGTCATAAGAGCCGCGGCGACACCTCGTTGACGCTGATCGGGTCGTACCCACAGTCGCTTGATCTCACCCAGCATCAACTCGGGTTCAACAATCGAGCGCAGGCCCACGCCTCCGGCAGGATGTCCCTCGACGCGCGCGACGAGAAAGATGCCTCGAGGCGGCAACAACTCATCGACCTTGAGGAGAAAGCCGTCGTCACTTCCCTCGTAGCGGCGATTGAGTTCGTCAATGGCGGCGTGATACACGCTGAGCGCGCCACTTGAGGTAATGAGTTCCTCGTCAACGATGAGATTCTCCACGCCACCACAGTACGTGTCGGAACGACGGCGCTTTCTGGTTCACTACGATATGAGGACTCATTGAAGGAGATCCATGTTTCGCCCGGTCAGCGCCGAACTTGAATTTGTGGCCATCGAAGAGGTCGAACTCGCCCGCTGGAAGGCCAACAACGTCTTCGAACGATCGATGAAGTTACGCGAGGGTGCCGAGCCGTGGATCTTCTACGAAGGGCCACCAACGGCGAACGGGAAACCTGGTCTGCACCACGTGTGGGCGCGCGTCTACAAGGACTTGTTCTGTCGTTATCAGACAATGCAGGGTCGCTACGTGGCGCGGCGCGCGGGTTGGGACACCCATGGTTTGCCCGTAGAAGTCCAGGTCGAGAAGGAACTCGGTGTTTCGGGCAAGAAGCAAATTGAAGAGCAGGTGGGCATTGGGGAGTTCACGCGCCTCTGTAGAGCGTCGGTGTTGACCTACATCGGAGAGTTCGAACGTCTCACTGAACGCATCGGGTACTGGACCGACATGGAACACGCGTACTACACCTTTCATCCGACGTACGTGGAGTCGGTCTGGTGGCACTTGAAACAACTCTTCGAAAAGGGGCTGCTCTACGAAGACCTGAAGGTCATTCCCTACTGTCCGCGCTGCGAGACCGGACTTTCGTCACACGAACTCGGCCAACCCGGAGTCCACACCGAGGAAACCGATGAGAGCGCCTACGTGAAGCTCGCCCTCACCGACGCGAGTAATCGAACTGATCTCAGCGGGGCGACGCACCTGGCCGTGTGGACGACCACCCCGTGGACGTTGCTCTCCAACGTGGCCGTCGCGGTGAATCCCGACGTGACCTACGCCGTTGTTGACGGCGTCGTCGTCGCCCAGGACCTGATTACGTCGGTCTTTGGTGATGGGGCTAGGGCGAATGGCACCTTCAAGGGAAGTGCCTTGGAGGGCGTGCACTACCAGCGACCCTTCGACGACGTCGAGCTACCCGAAGGCGTCGACACCGGTTACGTTGTCGCGGCCGACTACGTGACGACCGACGACGGCACCGGTCTCGTGCACCAAGCGCCCGGATTCGGTGAGATCGACCGCCAGATTGCTCGAGAGTACGGTCTGCCCACTCTCAATCCAGTTGGCCCCGACGGAACCTTTACGGCCAGCGTGGCGTGGCTCGAGGGCAAACATGTCCGCGACACTAATCACGAAATCAACGACGAGCTTGATCGTCGTGGTCTCTTAATTCGTCGATTCGACTACACCCACTCGTTGCCCCACTGCTGGCGCTGTGGCACAGTACTCATCTACTGGGCGAAGCCGAGCTGGTACGTCGCGACGAGCAAGTTCAAGGATCAACTCTTGTTAGAGAACTCGACGGTCGACTGGCACCCCGCGCACATTCGAGACGGACGAATGGGCGAGTGGCTGGCCAATAATGTTGACTGGGCTCTGTCACGCGACCGCTATTGGGGTACGCCGCTTCCTATTTGGCGTTGTGAGGACAACCACCTAACCTGCGTGGGTTCTCGAGACGAACTCTCGGTGCTGACGGGACGAGATCTGAGCGACGTCGAGCCACACCGTCCGGAAATCGACGAGGTCGTGTTTTCCTGTCCGAGCTGCGCCAAAGTGGCCCGTCGGGTCGAGCCGGTCATCGACGCGTGGTTCGACGCGGGCTCGATGCCCGCCGCGCAGGTGGGTTACCCCCACGTCGCGGGTAGCGCGGAGGCGATGCAGTTTCCCGCGCAGTTCATCGCCGAAGCCATCGATCAGACACGAGGCTGGTTCTACACGCTGCTCGCGGTCAACACGTTGGTCTTCGGTGCGAAGCCCTACGAACACGTGTTGTGTCTCGGTCACATCGTTGATGAAACTGGCAAGAAGATGAGTAAGTCGGTGGGCAACGTCATTGATCCATGGGAAGTGCTCGCCACGCGCGGAGCGGATCCGCTTCGTTGGTGGATGTTCTCTCAAGGGTCACCGTGGACGTCAACGCGTGCCGGTATGGGCGCGATTGACGCGTCACTTCGCGAGACGCTCGCGACGTTGTGGAACACTCTGAGCTTTTTCACCACGTACGCGTCGTTGAACCAATTCGATCCAAACGACCCCGAGATCCCGCCCTTTGAGTCGAGAAGCTCAATCGATCAATGGATTCTCTCTCGCCTCGAGAGCGTGACCGAGACAGTGACGGTGGCCCTGGATGGCTACGAGCCCCTCGGTGGCACCGACGCGCTGGCGTTATTGATCGACGATCTCTCCAACTGGTACGTGCGTCGAAGTCGGCGTCGTTTTTGGCGCACCGATCCAAATACCCCTCGATCAGATTCGCTCGCCGCTCAAGCAACCCTTCTAGAGGTCCTCCAGCGCGTGACCTTATTGTTAGCGCCGTTTTGCCCATTTCTGACTGAGCGACTCTACCGGGAACTCAATCACGTGAGTGACTATGACTCGGTGCACCTCGTCGACTGGCCAAAGGCCGATCTGGCCCGTCGCAACGAGCCTCTCGAAACATCAATGGCCGTCGCGCGACGCTTGACGTCGCTTGGACGAGCTGCTCGGGCCGAGGCGGGCGTGAAGGTGCGCCAACCCCTCTCTCGGGCGTTGATCTTCCTGGCGCCAAGTTCGCCGTTGCCGCCCGCGGGCGTCGTTGAAGATGAGCTCAACGTCGACGAACTCGAATACGGTCGCGAACTCGCCGACGTCTTAAGCTTCGAACTCGTTCCAAATTTTCGTATCGTTGGTCCTCGTCTTGGCGAAGCCGCCAAGGAACTTAAGCCGGCTCTGGCGGCGCTGGACTCGGTCGCTGCCGCGGCGGCCCTTGAATCGGGAAAGACTCTCAGCGTGACGTTGTCGACGGGCGCGTTTGAACTTAGTGGCGACGACGTTGAACTTCGAGTGAAGGGTCAAGGCGACTTCGCCGTTTCGCGCGACGGCGCCGAGGTCGTGGCCCTTGATCTCACGCTCAACGATGAACTACTTCGCCGGGGCTACCTTCGCGACGTCGTGCGTCAGGTTCAAGACCTTCGAAAGAATTCGGGTCTTGACGTCGCTGATCGCATCATCCTCAACGTGACTGGTCTCGACGATTTGGCCGACGGATTTGTGACGCTCGCCGCTGAAGTCCTCGCCATCGAGGTGCTCAACGGCGAGGGTGTAGGAGAGGGCGTCGCCCTCGCACTCGATGACGATCGCCGTGCGCTCGCGTGGGTGAAGAAGGCGTAACGCTAGGCGTTGAGCTTGGTCAGCAGCGCCCGAAGGTCGTCGCGATCGGCGCTGGTGAGACGTGCTTGCATGAGATCGTCCAAGAAATTGAGGTGCACGCGTAGGGCTTCGTCAAGTTTGGTGTTTCCCTCGTCGGTAATCGCAACGAAGATGGCGCGACGGTCGCTCGGGCAGTGCTCCCTGCGAACGAGATTGGCTTCTTCAAGTCGGTCGATGAGTCGGGTCGTGCCGCCCGTCGAGTGAAAGATCGCGCCAGCCATCTGGCTCATCTTGAGTCGACCGTCGCTCATGTGGCGAAGTTGCAATAAGACCTCAAACCAGGCGAGGGGCAACTGGCACGACGACTCCAACGTGGCGCCAAGATCCCTGGAGAGGCGGGCATTCGTCTCTAGCAAAAGGCCGAAAAGGGCCACCTTCTCGTCGCTCGACGGACACGCGTTTGAGGTGATCTCCATGAGACCAGCATAGCATTTAACTTCTCTTTAAGATACTTCTTGACAAGTAGTTGCATATGCAACTATAATCAGGGAAGGCAAATACTTGTCTACAAAGAAAAAGGAGAATGACCATGAGCAACCTTCCAACTCCTGGCGTTTACAACATTGACCCCCTTCACTCGAACGTTGACTTCATTGCTCGTCACCTCGTCGCCTCGAAAGTTCGCGGTAGTTTCAGCGAGTTTTCGGGCGTTCTCACGGTAGGCGACTCCATTGAGTCGTCCTCGGTGGAAGCCACAGTGCAGGCGAACAGCGTTACGACGGGCAACGAGATGCGCGACAACCACTTGCGCAGCGCGGACTTCCTCGAGCAGGAGAAGTTCCCTACGTTGACCTTGAAGTCCACCTCGATCACCTCAAAGGGTGGCGACGACTACCGGATGGATGCCGACCTCACGATCCACGGCGTCACCAAGCCCGTGAAGTTTGACCTCGAGTACCTGGGAACAGGACCGTCCACGCAGCCCGGCGTGAGTGTTGCTGGCTTTGAAGCCCGTGGTGAGTTCGACCGTCGTGACTACGGCGTCAACTTCGAAGGTGCCCTTGAAAACGGCAGCCTGGTCGTTGGCAACAAGATCGTCATCCAACTTGCGGTCGAGTCAGCGTTGCAGGTGGCAGAAGTAGCGGCCAAGTAACGCCGTATTTTCGCAGTAGCGCTAATGCCGGGGGCGATTCGCCCCCGGCATTTTGCTCACTACGATGGAGCGGTGGCGGAGAACCGTAAGGGAAAAGTGGTCAAGTCGAGCATTGGCGTGCTCGGTGCGTTGGCGACGATTATTTCGGTGTGGTGGTTCGCGCTTCGCCCTCGCCGCCACAAAGACGAGTCGTAGACCACGCGTGAGTGGCCGAGTGCGCTCGGCCCGGTAGGTTGAAATAAATGGCGTTGGCTTCGTTAGCTCCTCTGCGACACCGGAGTTTTGCGCTCGCGATGACGTCGTCGTTCGTCTCGTCCGTTGGCACTTGGATGCAAAACGTGGCGCTCGGGATTTACCTCACCGAGACGACGCGCAATCCGCTGTGGCTAGGACTCTTAACGGTGGCCGCGTGGTCGCCCGCAATTATTGGATCACCGCTCGGTGGTGTCGTCGCGGACCGTTGGAGTCGCCAGCGATGGATTCAACTCAATAACTTGCTCATGGCTGGTACCGCGAGCGCGCTCGCGCTGACGGCGCTGACCCATCACCTTTCACCGTCGTTGGCTTGTTACCTCGCCATTGGCGAGGGGCTGTGCGGCTCCGCGTCGTGGGCGGCGTGGCAGTCCCTGCTGCCCGACCTCGTGGAAAAGGACGAGGTCCTCGCGGCCGTGTCGCTGTCGTCAGCGCAGTTCAATTTGGGACGCATCATTGGTCCCGTCTTCGCCGCGCTCGCCCTCGCCCTCGGATCGGTGGGCGCGTGTTTTGCGATCAACGCCGCGTCGTTCGTGTTCGTGCTCGTGGTGTTTTCATTCGTACGATCAGAGCCGCGGGCCAAACCCACCACGAGCGTGCGCTTCATAGCTGAAACGATTGCGGGGGCGAAACGAGCGTGGTCAATCGGCGGCTGTCGCAATCCGATTCTGGGTGTCGGGGTTATTGCGCTGATCGTCGGTCCCTTCATCGCGCTGGTGCCGGCCATGGCGATCATTGTCTTGCACGCGGGAAAAACCGGCACGACGTGGTTGGTCACCGCGCAAGGAGTGGGCGCCGTTCTCGGAGCGTTGAGTTTGCCGACTATTGCGAAACGGACCTCACGACTACTGGTGCTGCAAGGGTCGACGCTGGTGCTTGCGGTCTCACTGGGCGCGTACGCACTGTCACCAAATCTGGGATGCGCTATGGCGTCGATGGTCTTTCTCGGTGGGGCGTACATGGGCACGTTGACCGGGCTCAACACGTCGGTTCAGGTGCACGCGCCACGGGCTGAACGCTCTCGGATCTTGGCGCTGTACACCTTGTCGTTGTCGATGTTCTACCCCCTGGGCGCCTTCGTCCAGGCTGACTTGGCGAAGAGCTTCGGTGTTCGCCCCGTGACGTTGGTCGCCTCTGGCTTGCTTGTCATCGTGCTCGTCCTCTTAAGAGTTTTCAGGCCCTCGTACTGGCTCGATATGGGTTCTGCCGCGATTCAATCGACACTTTTGCTGGCAGACTAGAGCCATGCCCTTTATCGCAATTAATCCAACCAGTGAAGAGATCGTCGCGGAATACCCCGCCCACACGCCAAAGGAGGTCGAACACGCTCTCGAGACCGCGTCCAGCGCGTATCAAAGTTGGAAAGTTGCGTCGTTCGCTGAGCGCGGATCAGCCCTGACGCGCGTCGCGGAACTGCTCGAAAGTGAGATTCCCGTCATCGCGCAATTGATGACCAGTGAGATGGGTAAGACCTTCGCCTCGGCGAAGGGCGAAGCGATGAAGTGCGCGATGTCACTTCGCTACTTCGCCGAGCACGCCGCGTCAATGTTGCAAGAAGAGAGTATCGCGACGAGTGGATCACGAAGCGGCGTGCGCTATGAACCAACCGGGATCATCTTTGCGGTGATGCCGTGGAACTTTCCGCTGTGGCAAGTCATTCGAATGGCGGCGCCGACGCTCATGGCCGGCAACGTGGTGGCTTTTAAACACGCCTCCAACGTGCCGGGCTGTGCCAAGTACCTAGAGGATCTCTTCACGCGCGCGGGCGTCGCGCCAGGCGTGTTGACCAATCTCTTTGTCGATCACGACCAAGTGCCGTCGATCATCGCTGACTCACGCGTCGTGGGCGTGACGTTGACCGGCTCGGAGCGCGCCGGACGGTCCGTGGCGGAACTCGCCGGAAGGAACCTGAAGAAGTGCGTCCTCGAGCTCGGTGGATCCGATCCGTTCGTAGTTGGCGTGTCGGCGAACATGGACCTGACGGTGCCCATGGCGGTGACCGCCCGCGTCCAGAACAACGGTCAGGCCTGCATTGCGTCGAAGCGCTACATCGTCGTGCGAGAGCGCGCCGATGAGTTCCTCGAGAAGTTCGTGGCCGCGATGGCGGCCGTGCCGATGGGTGATCCGATGGACCCCGCGACGACGTTGGGACCACTCGTCTCGAAATCTCAGCGCGATTTACTCGCCGCGCAAGTGTCCTCGTCGATCAAGGACGGCGCCGTGGCGCTGGCGGGCGGCGTGGCGCCCGAGGGTACCGGTTTCTTCTACCCAGCGACAGTACTGACGAACGTGCCCGCTGCCTCGCGCGCCGGATGCGAAGAGCTGTTTGGACCCGTCGCCGTGGTGTACGTCGCGGACGATCTCGACGACGCAATCCGTATAGCCAACGACACCCCGTGGGGGCTCGGCGGTACCATCTGGTCCGACGACGAGCACGAGATTAATGAAGCGATCGCACGACTCGACGTCGGTGTCGCCTTCGCGAACGCGATTGTCGTCTCCATGCCCGAGCTTCCCTTTGGTGGCACCAAGAACTCCGGCTTCGGCCGTGAACTCTCGGCAGTGGGTGCGAGAGAGTTCACCAACGCTAAGTCGTATTTTGTCGCATGAGTCCGCAGTATTACTTCGACCACGCCGCCTCGGCACCGCGCCGCGACGAAGTCACTGACGCGATGGCGCCGTGGCAACGCGGCGTCGTTGGTAATCCCTCGGGAAGTCACCGTGCCGCTCGCGAAGCCCGCAAGGCGGTCGAAGAGGCGCGCGACGAAGTGGCGGCCTTTGTCGGAGCTAAGCCGGGTGGCGTCATTTTCACTGCCGGCGGTACGGAGTCGTGTCATCTCGCGATCGTGGGGGTAACGAACCACCATCGTCGCCACCACGAGCGTTCCGAGATCATCATCTCGAAGATCGAGCATCACGCGGTCAGTGACGCGGCCGAAATGATGTCGCGCGACTTTGACAACGTGCACGTGCGCTATATCGACGTCGACGAGGAGGGCGTGGTCGACCTTGACTCACTGCACGAACTGTTGAGTGAGGACACGTCGCTCGTGAGTGTGATGGCCGTCAACAACGAAACCGGCGTTCGCCAACCTCTCGACGGCGTGAACGCCATCGCGAAGAGTCTCATTCCGGGTGGCGTGACGACCCACACCGACGCGGTCGCGGCGGCGCCGTGGTTGAGTCTGCTCGTGATCACGGCGTCCATGGACCTCATCTCGATCTGTGGACACAAGCTCGGTGGTCCGGTCAATAGCGGCGCGCTCATTGTTCGAAACGACGTCGCCTTTGACGCGGTGACGCCGGGCGGCGGTCAAGAACGAGGTCGAAGGGGCGGCACCGTCGACGTGGCGGCCGTCGTAGGCCTCGCCACCGCGCTTCAAGTGACGAAACGAGAACTGAGCGAGGTAGCCGATCGAGTCTCGGACTATCAGTACAAGCTCATTGCGGCGCTCAGTTTTTTGCCGGGATGCGCGATCACCGCGCCGGGTGCTGCGCGCGTGCCCGGCACCGTGCACGTCACGTTTGAGGGGCTCGCGAGTGACGAACTGCTCTTCCTCTTGGACCAAGAGGGCGTCTGTGCCTCGGCCGCCGCGAGTTGTTCAAGTGGTGCCGCGACGCAGAGCCACGTGCTGGCCGCCATGGGCGTGTCACCGGAGCGGGCCCGCGGATCGATTCGACTCTCGATGGGTGCTGAAACTACCGACGATGACGTGGACGCGCTGATCAAGATTCTCTCGTCAATTGTCTATCGACTGCGAGCCGAGGCGTAGTCGCCTCGGCGCCTGGCAGACTAGAAGAGTGAAAGTTCTCGTAGCCATGAGTGGTGGCGTCGATTCGTCGGTCGCGGCCGGGCTCTTGATTGAGGAGGGCCACGACGTCGTCGGCGCGACACTAAAGCTCTGGGGAGGCGTGTCGGACTCGGGCTGTTGCTCGGTCGCTGACGTCGACGACGCGCGTCGCGTCGCACAGACTTTGGGCATCGATCACCACGTCTTTAACTACACCGAAGAGTTCGAGCGCCACGTCGTGGCGCCCTTTGTCGAGGGCCACCTCGCGGGCCAGTCGCCTAATCCTTGCATCGAGTGCAATCGCCACATCAAGTTCGATCTGCTCTTCGAACGGGCTGTCCGCCTGGGCTTTGACGCCGTGGCGACCGGGCACCACGCCCAAGTGGTGAGTCGTGACGGTGCGCACTTTCTTGTTCGCGGCGCCGACGACCAGAAGGATCAGAGTTACGTCTTGGGGTATTTACGCGCCGGGCAACTAGCACTTCTGCTCTTGCCTATAGGCCACCTGAAGAAGAGCGAGGTGCGAGATCACGCCGAACGCCTCGGACTTCGCACGTGGGACAAGCCCGATAGTCAAGACGTTTGCTTCATCGAAGCGTCGAAGGGTCGTGAGGTCTTCTTGCGCCAGCGCGCGACGTTAACAACGGCGACGATCGTCGACGCTGTCACGGGCGAGGAACTTGGCGAGAACACCGCCGCTGAATTGATGACCGTTGGTCAACGTCGAGGGGTGTTGCCCGGTCGCGACGGAGAGAAGCGCTACGTGTCACGCATTGACCTGGTCGCGAAGCGAGTGGAAGTTGGTCGACTCGAGGACATCCTCGTCTCCTCACTCGTCCTCGATGAGCAATCACTCACGTTTTCGCACGAGTCACTTCGTGACGGCGACCGCGTCCTCGCTCAGTGCAGCGCGCACGGCCGTCCCCAGCTCGCGACCCTGCGGCACGAGAGACGCTGGCGGCTCGATCTCGACGTGCCCGCGCGTCCCGTAGCGGTTGGTCAGTCTGTCGTGATGTATCGAGTCGATGATCCCACGGTCGTCGAAGGTGCGGCGATCGTCTCGGTCTCGTGACCCCCGCCGAGCGCGTTGCGTGGTTACGCGGCGAGATCGTTCGTCACAACGAGGCGTACTACCTGCACGACGCGCCGAGCGTACCTGACGACGACTACGACGCGCTCGTGCGTGAACTACGAGCGCTCGAAGACGAACATCCCGAACTTCGTGATGAGAACTCGGTGTCGAGAACGGTGGGCGCGCGCAGCTCGAATGTCTTTCAAGCGGTGGTGCATCGCGAAGCCATGTTGAGTCTCGACAACGTCTTTGACGTGAGGGAACTGCGACAGTGGTGTGAGCGCGTGGAGAAGACGTTGGGGATCGATCCGGAACGCCTTCGTTTTGCGGTGGAGCCAAAGATTGATGGACTCGCCCTCTCGATCACCTTCGTCAACGGGGCGCTGTTTCAAAGCGCGACGCGCGGTGACGGGCGGGTAGGAGAGGACGTCACGGACAACGTGCGAACCATTCGCAACGTGCCGACCATCTTGAAGGGCATTGCGCAGGGCCGCGTAGAAGTGCGTGGCGAAGCTTTTCTGGCGCGTGACGACTTTCTCGAGATGAACCACCACCAACGCTCACTCGGCGCCAAGGAGTTCGCGAATCCCCGTAACGCTGCCGCGGGGAGTATTCGTCAAAAGGATCCTGCAGTAAGCGCACAGCGACCGCTGTCCTTCCTCGCCTACCAACTCGTGGACTTAGACGGCATGTTCACGTTCTCGAACTACTTCGACACGATTCACCAGCTGAGTGACTGGGGCTTTCTCACCGCGGGTGAGACGACGCTCGAAGTAGGCGTCGACGCGATGATCGCGCGTACGAATTGGTTTGAAGAACATCGCCACGATCTTCGCTACGACGTCGACGGCATAGTCATCAAGATCGACGACCTCGCCCAGCGCGATCGTTTAGGTTTCACGAGTCGCGCGCCGCGATGGGCCATAGCTAGGAAACTCCCGCCCGAAGAACGCTCGACTCGACTGATCGCCATCGAGGTGTCGATCGGAAGGACGGGCCGTGCGACGCCCTACGCCGTGCTCGAACCCGTCGTCATCGCTGGTTCTACGGTCTCGCTCGCGACGTTGCACAACCAAGATCAGGTCGAATTGAAAGACGTCCGCCCGGGCGACCTCGTCATCGTGCGCAAGGCGGGCGACGTGATTCCTGAAGTCGTGAGTGCCGTGCCCGAAGTGGGCAAGCGCAGAAAAAAGAAGTGGACGTTTCCAACGACTTGTCCCGAGTGTGGTCATCCACTCGAGCGCACGAACGAAGAGAGTGACACCTACTGCACAAACCCGGCGTGTCCGGCCCAACTGCTCCAACAGATCGTGCACTTCACCTCGCGCGTCGCTCTCGACATTGAAGGGTTCGGCGAACAACGCGTGTCCCAACTGCTCGGCGTGGGACTTATTACTGACGTGGCCGATCTCTTCACACTTCGCGTCGAGGACCTCGAAGTACTCGAGGGTCTCGGCACCCTTTCTGCGACGTCCTTGGTGCGCGAAGTTGAAAAGGCGAAGTCAATGCCGCTGAGTCGAGTCCTCATCGGACTTGGCATTCGACACGTGGGACCAGTAGCGGCGAGAGAGCTCGCGCTTCGTTTCGGTACCTACGACGCTCTGGCGAGCGCGACGCTCGAAGAACTCGAAGCCGTAGACGGGATCGGTCCGGTGATCGCTCAATCGGTGTATCAATACTGTCGAGAAGAGGAGACCAAAGAGCTCGTGGAGCGATTTCGAGCGGTTGGACTTTCGCTGGTCGAGCCCGATCGAAGCGCAGCCCTCGAAGCGACATTGCTCGGCAAGGCTGTCGTCGTGACGGGCGCCCTCGAGGGTTACACGCGCGACGAGGCCGAAGCCGCCATCATCGCGCGTGGCGGCACGTCACCCGGCTCGGTGTCGAAGAAGACGTACTGCGTTGTCGTGGGCGAAGCGCCAGGGGCGTCCAAACTCGTCAAAGCCGAGGAACTCGGAATCCCGATGATTAGCGCGGACGAGTTTGCGACGCTGCTTTCTACTGGGGTTTGGGCCACCACGCTCGCCTAGATCTTCCTTACTAGGGTTTAGACGATGGCGTCCACTTTCCCTCCCGGTTACGTACTGGCCGAGCGCTACAGAATCCTCGATCTCCTTGGGGTCGGCCAAACGGCCGAGGTCTACTTAGCCGAAGATCTATCGCTGCAGCGCCGCGTCGTGGTTAAGGTTCTGTTAGCGGACCTGGCAGCGCACGAAGAAGTACGTCGGGCGTTTCGAGACCACATCATTCGCGCGTCCACCCTGAGTCACTCCCACCTCGCGCGGGTGTTTGACGGCGGCCAAGAGACCGGGGCCATCTTCATGATCTGTGAGTACTTGAGCGGCGGATCGTTCGAGGACGTCTTGAGCGCGGGACGACGACTCAGTGTGGAGGACAGTGCGCGCTTGGGCCGAGACGTCGCGAACGCTTTGGCGTACTTGCACGAACACGGTTTCGTCCTCGGCGCACTCTCACCATCGAAGCTTCTCTTTGACGACGAGGGAAGAGTGCGCGTCAGTGACGTCGCGCTCGCGGGACTCGCTACAGCGTATCGCGAGCGAATGTCGCTCGATGACGCGCGTTATCTCGCTCCCGAACAGGCCATTGGCGAGCCCGCAGGTGCCAAGAGCGACGTCTACGCGTTAGCGTTAATTCTCTTCGAAGCCGTGACGGGTAACGCGGCCTTCGAAGGATCGACGCCCGAGGCGCTGTTGCGTGCTCGACTTAACGCGCCGTTGCCGGTGCGACTCGAACTAGGCACGCTCGACATGGTCCTCGCCCAGGCGGCGGTACCAGACCCTCGTCTTCGCCTCGACGCTGAGCAGTTCGCCTCGCGACTCGGTGCTGTCGTGGGCGACTCCGCGCCATTAATCGTTCGTCCCGGTCACGAGCCGGTACCACTCTTGGCCCGGTTCTCACCGCAAGAACCACGCAACTCTATTGGATTTCGCGCGCCGTCGGCAGAGCAGATTGCCAATGGAGAGTTGGGGTCGACGGGCGGGTTCTCGCGCGTACCCAGAGGACGCACGGGTGAAGGAGCGCACGCACTTGGTGGACCCGTGGCGCACACTCCGCGATTCGATCGGCCGCAGTACGACCTGCCCCGTTCGCAACCTCGCAGATGGGGATTTCTCATCGTCGCGCTCGTTATCGTCGTGGTCGCCGTTGGTGGGGGAGCCGCGTGGAAATTGGGACTGTTCGCGAAAAAGCACACCGTGCCGAACTTGGTGGGGCTCAGTTTCACAAGAGCGTCCAGCACTCTCGTGGGCGATGGCTTCACGTTGTCGTTGACTAGTCGCGTCAACTCTTCAAGGGTGCCGACGAACGACATCGTCAGCCAATCCCCAGCCGCGGGCACGAGCGCGAAGGCTGGCAGCATCATTTTGGTGAGCGAGTCCAAGGGACCCGTACTCGTGACGCTGCCGACGAACGTCATTGGCGAGACGTGCGCCGTGGCGACGGCGCAGCTAGTAGCGCTGCACCTCAGCGCACAGTGTCCCGCGTCGGCCGCGATTTACTCATCGACGACGGCCCTCAACCAAGTAGCCCGTGTGTTGTATCACACGACTGCTAATCCCAAATCCGTGCCCCGCGGCTCGGCACTGGTGCTGTCACTCTCTAAGGGCCCGACGCCCACGTCTACGTCAACGTCAACGTCACCCACGACGACCACCACGACCCTCGCCGGACAAGGTCTTCGCGCCGTACCCAACGTCGTGGGCGAGAACCAAGCGCAGGTGAACGCCGCGATGCACACCGCGAGTCTCTACTACTCAACAATAGGTCCGAACTCCAACTCGCCTAAGTGGACGACGGTGGTTTCACAGAGTCCCGTCGCCGGCACCATGGTCAAGTGGCAATCACACGTCACGCTGACGGTTAAATGAGCGAAGGCTGCGAACTCTGCGAGGCCGCGGTCGTCACCAAGCGTTACTACGAAGATGAGACGTGTTGGATCGCCGACTGCGAGATCTGCCTCGTGCCGATGGTGGTGTGGCGAATCCACGACGCGACACCTTCGCCAGAAGTAAAGCGTCAACTTCACGACGCGCTCGCGCTCGTCGCCGACGAGGAGTTCGCCGCCACGACGTGGTCGATTGACGATCACATGAGGAACATCCCTGATCACTATCACGCCCACGCCCGTCCCCCGTACTTCTGGCGTCGACACCAAGGTTAAAGTCCACCCGCGTTCGTCGTTACAATCGAAGCACCACGTCAATTAGGAGGAGGCTTCCATGGGAGCACTTGAGGGTCGCGTCGCCATTATCACCGGAGCCGGCCGAGGCATAGGCCGCGAGCACGCGTTGCTCTTCGCCGCCGAAGGCGCCAAGGTTGTCGTCAATGACCTCGGGGGCGGCCTCGACGGCTCATCGGGCGAAGCCACGCCGGCCGAGGAAGTCGTCGCCGAGATCAAGGCCATGGGCGCCGAAGCGATCGCGAACCACGACAACGTCGCTACCTGGGAAGGTGGCGAGCGACTGGTGAAGAGCGCCCTTGACGCGTTTGGCGATCTGCACGTGTTGGTCAACAACGCGGGAATTTTGCGCGACCGCGTGTTGGTGAACCTGAGTGAAGAGGACTGGGACGCCGTGATCAACGTGCACCTCAAAGGTCACTTCGTCCCGATGCGACACGCCGCAACGTACTGGCGTGAACGGGCGAAGGCCGGCCACGTCGTCAAGGCCTCGGTGATTAATACCTCTTCGACGTCGGGGCTACTTGGCAACGTCGGCCAGTCCAACTACGGCGCCGCGAAAGCCGGCATCGCCGCACTGACGGTCATCACCGCCGAAGAGCTCGGACGCTACGGCGTACGCGTGAACGCCATCGCGCCCGCCGCGCGCACGCGCATGACCGAGTCGACGCCGGGGCTCTCGGACTACGTCGTTAAACCTGCCGACGCGGCGGTATTTGACGTGTGGGACCCCGCCAACATCTCCCCGCTCGTGGCGACCCTCGCTATGGAGGACTGTGCCGCGACGGGTGAGGTCTTCTTCGTCCAAGGCGGCACCGTTCGCAAGTTTCAGAATTGGACGATGACCGAGACGCTCGAAAAGAATGATCGCTGGAGCGTGCAAGAGCTCGCCGAAGCGCTGCCCAGCTTGTTCTAGTGAGCGACGAGCGTCCGCTGGCGCACCTCGATCGTGAGGATCCCGAGGGACTCTTAAACGCTCGAACGGACCCCGCGAGTGCCGCGTTTGGCACCCTCGGTAGTGAAGCCGGTAGTGACCTCAACTGGTTCTTGTTACTTCGCCAACGGGTGCAAGACAAGGCAGCCGCGTCGTCGAAGTATCCGTGGTGGGTTCTGTGGTCACTGTTAGCTGGATTGTTCGCGCTCAACTTCACCTTTACGGTCTTCATCGTGGCGCTGCCGACAGTCGCCACCCAGTTCCACACCTCGGTCACCGTTTTGACGTGGACGATGGTCGGACCACTTCTCGCGTACGGCCTCGCGGCGCCCATCCTCGGCAAGACCGGCGACATCTTCGGTCACCGGCGCCTCTACCTCTTTGGACTACTTGGCGCAATGGTCTCAGCTGTTCTCACGGCGCTGTCGCACAACGTTGACATGTTGTTATTCGCGCGCGCGTTGGACGGCGTGCAAGGTGCCGCGACCGGCACCGCGTCGGGCGCCTTGATCAACATGGTCTTCTCTCGGGAGGAGCGCGTGAAGGCAATGGGCTGGTGGAGCCTCGTTGGCGCCGGAGGACCGGTGATTGGCGTCTCGCTCGGATCTCCAATCATCGCTGCCTTTGGCTGGCGCGCTCTCTTTTGGTTTCAGTTGGTGTTGATCGCCGTGGCGTTCTGTGTGGTCGTCGTGGTGTTGCCACGCCGGCGCGACAGCGACGTCGACGAAGCCGAGAACAAGGCGAAGGCCCGCCAGGAGTTTCGCCGCATGGACTGGATTGGCAGTTGGACATTGTCCATCGCCGTCACGATGGTGATGCTCGGGCTTTCAGTCGGGCCGTCACTCGGCTGGACGAGTCGCTGGACGCTCGGCGCCTTTGTGCTCAGCGCTGTGATGTCGGCGGCTTTTGTCTACCGGCTCAACCACGCCGAGAATCCACTTATTCCGCCGTATTACTTTCGACGGCGAAACTTCGCAATGCCCATGATTCTGCGAGCGTCGGCAAACTTCGCGTACTTTGGCGCGTTCTTTCTCTTTCCGTTGTTGATGGAACAGGGTTATAACTACTCGATTCCGCGCGTGGGTGCGTTGGCGATCGCTCGGCCACTCACGTTCGCGCTGGCATCACCGATCGCCGGGTACGTCGCGATCCGAATTGGTGAGCGAATAAGCGCGATCGCGGGCGCGGTCTTCCTTACGACGTCGCTGGGGCTCTTTGCTCTGCTCCAGCCGAGTTCGGGCGCGTGGATGGTCGCCATTGCGTTAGCCCTGTCGGGACTGGGTATGGGCGTCGCGATGCCCTCGTCGAGTTCGGCAATGGCCAACGAGGTCAAGGTCAGTGAGTTCGGCGTGATGTCGGCCGCGCAGTTGCTCGCGATGCAAGTAGGAGAAGTAGCGGGCATACAGGTTCTCGAAACCGTGCAACAGTCGATCGCGCGTCGCCGTGGACTCGAGCACGCCCACCCCGGCCCTGCGCTACTCGCGACGTTTCACGCGTCGTTCGTCATTGGTGCCTGCGTGGCAGTCATTGGTCTCGTCGCGGCCACGTTCATGCGCGCGGTTCCCCGGAGTCGAGCCTCGAAATCGACGTAGTACTGCCAGTAGTCTGGGGTCCTATGGACGCTCACGTTATGCCGGGCTGCGAAGCCTTTTCACACCATGGGGGACCCTTCGGTGTCCTCGTACTTCACGGATTTACCGGTAATCCAGCTTCTATGCGATCCATTGGCGAACTCTGCGCCAGCGCGGGTTACAGCGTGGAACTTCCTCGCCTTCCCGGCCACGGCACCACCGTGGAGGACATGATCACGACCGGATGGCCCGACTGGTCCAAAGCGGCCGAAGAGGCGTTCGACGAGCTCAGCTCGCGTTGCGATCGCGTAGCGTTGATCGGACTTTCTATGGGTGGTGCGCTGGGCGCGCACGTCGCCGAAGTTCGCCCTACTCTCGCTGGCGCGGTGTTCATCAACCCGCTAGTAAAGCCGCCGCCCGTCGAAATGATCGACGGCATCGCTCAGTTGATCGACGCGGGCGTCGAAACTGTCGAATCCATTGGCTCGGACATCAAGCGCGAGGGAAGCGTTGAAGCGTCTTACGACGCGACGCCGCTCGCCGCCGCAAGGAGTCTCTTCGAGGGCGTGCAATCGGTGCACGAGAATCTTCGCTTTATTACGGCGCCGAGCCTGTTGCTGTCGAGTCGCGAAGATCACACGGTGAGTTCGGATAACGGTGACGACCTCGTGGCGATGGTCTCGGGTCCCATAGAGCGCGTCTGGCTAGAGAATTCGTATCACGTGGCGACGATGGACAACGATCAAGCGCTCGTCGAGTCCTTGACGATGGACTTTCTCGCGCGAGTTTTTGCCTGATGGCGTCACCGCTTCGTCGAGACGACGTCGCCAAGGTCGCCAAGCTCGCGCGTTTGACGTTGAGTGAGGAGGAACTCGACCAGTTCACCGAACAACTGGGTCAGGTCCTTGAACACGCGAAGGACATCGCGGCCCTTGATCTAAAAGACGTGGTGGCGACCGCGCACCCTTTTGGACTTATCAACGTGGTGCGCGAGGACGTACTTCGCCCGAGTCTTGATCGCGATGCAGTGCTCGCCATGGCGCCCGACGCCGAAGAGGGACGCTTCGCCGTGCCGCGGATCTTGGGCGAAACGCCGTGAAGAGCGCACGTCAGATCTCGAGTGACGTGCGAAGTGGCGCGAGCACGGCCGAAGCAGAAGTGGCGGCGTCGCTGGCGGCGATCGCCGCAAAGAATGACGAGCTCAACGTGTTTCTCTTCGTTGACGAAGAAGAAGCGCTTCGCACCGCCCGAGGCATTGATGAGCGGGTATCGCGCGGTGAGCAGGTGGGCGCGCTCGCCGGCGTGCCGATTGCCCTGAAGGACAATCTCTGTAAAGTCGGTGTTCCCACTACCGCGGGATCGCGGATTCTTAAGGGTTGGCTTCCGCCGTATAACGCGACCGTCGTCGATCGAGTCATCGCCGCTGGCGCGGTGGCGATGGGTAAGACCAACATGGACGAGTTCGCCATGGGATCCTCGACCGAAACGTCGGCGTACGGTCCAACGAGGAATCCACTCGACCCGTCGCGGGTGCCCGGTGGATCCTCGGGTGGATCGGCGGCCGCGGTCGCGTCCGACATGACGCCACTCTCGCTCGGCTCTGACACCGGCGGGTCGATCCGCCAGCCCGCCGCACTCTGTGGACTCGTGGGCGTGAAACCAACGTACGGCTTGGTGTCGCGCTACGGTCTCATCGCCTTTGCGAGTTCGCTCGATCAGATAGGGCCCTTCGCGAAGAACGTTGAGGACGCCGCGTTGCTGCTCGAAGTGATCGCGGGTCACGACGTCATGGATTCGACCTCGCTGCCCGAGAACGCGCCGGCGCTCGTAGCGCGACTCAACGACGGCGTCGCGGGTAAGCGAATCGGTCTCGTGCGCGAGCTAATCGAAGGGGCCGACGAGGACGTCGTCAATTCTGTTAATCAAGCGGCTGATGCGTTGCGCGACGCGGGCGCCACGATCGTCGAGCTGTCGATACCAGAGCTTCGCCTTGGACTGAGTGCGTACTACCTCATCGCCCCGGCCGAGGCGTCGAGCAACTTGGCGCGTTACGACGGCGTGCGCTATGGGCTACGCGTCGACGCCAACGACGTCGCGGCGATGAACGAGGCCACGCGTACCGCGGGATTCGGTGCCGAAGTGAAGCGGCGCATCATGCTTGGTACCTACGCGCTCTCGGCTGGTTACTACGACGCCTACTACGGACAGGCGCTTAAGGTTCGCACGCAAATGATCAACGCCTTTCAGCGTGCCTACCTCGACGTTGACCTTCTACTCGGCGCGACGGCGCCGTCGGTGGCGTTCGAATTTGGCGCGAAGACGGGCAACCCGATGATGATGTACCTCTCGGACGTCTTTACAATCCCCACCAACTTGGCCGGTGACGCGGCGATCTCGGTGCCCTTTGGCGTTGGTGAAGGTGGCTTGCCGGTGGGCGTGCAGTTGCTCGGCCCTGGACGCAGCGAAGCGCAGCTCTTTGCCGCGGGACGCGTGTTGGAACTCGCGCAGGCACCGTCATGACGTTGCCCGAAGGTTGGGAGTTGGTGGTGGGCCTTGAAGTCCACACCGAACTCAAAACCACTACCAAGATGTTTTGTGGTTGCGCGAACGCCTTTGGTGCCGAACCCAACACGAACGTCTGTCCGGTGTGTCTCGGACTGCCGGGCTCATTGCCGGTGCTGAACGTGCGCGCGGTCGACCTAGCGATGGCAATTGGGTGCGTGCTGCATTCGACAATTGGATTCTCGACGTTTCACCGCAAGAACTACTTCTATCCAGATATGCCCAAGGACTTCCAGATCAGTCAGTACGACCTGCCGATCAACTCGGGCGGCTACCTTGACTTGCTCGACGGCTCTCGGGTGTCCATCGAGCGCGCGCACTTAGAAGAGGACACTGGTAAGTCCACGCACCTTGGTGGCAGTGGTCGCATTCACGGCGCCGACCGCTCGTTGGTTGACTACAACCGCTCGGGCGTGCCGCTCGTAGAGATCGTGTCGGGGCCCGACATTCGAAGTTCCGCCCAAGCACGCGCCTACGCGAGTGAACTGCGTGGCATCTTGATCGCGACGGGAGCGTCAGACGGTCGCATGGAGGAAGGATCGATGCGCATCGACGCGAACGTCTCGGTGCGAAAACTAGGTGAGGAGTTAGGAACTCGTTGTGAGATTAAGAACCTCAACTCACTTCGATCTCTGCATCGCGCCATCGATTACGAAGCGCAACGTCAGTTCGAACTCATTGGCAACGGCGGCGCCGTGCGCCAAGAGACCAGACACTGGGACGAAAACCTTGGCGAGACCTCCACGATGCGCGTCAAAGAAGAGGCCGATGACTATCGCTACTTCCGAGAGCCCGACCTCGTGGACTTGGTGCCCGACGAAGCATGGCAGCAGCGAATCCGCGGCTCCTTGGGTGCAATGCCCGCCGATCGACGTCGCGCACTGTTGGCGCGACTTGATAATCCAACCTCGTCGCAACTCGACGCGCTCGAAGTCGTGGTCGACCTCGGGTTCGATGAGTTGGTGCTCGCGGCAATTGACGCCGGCGTCGACGCTTCTTTGGCGCTGGCGAGGGCCGCGAATGAACTGGCTGCGGACATTGACAACATTGCCAACCTCACGCCCGACGCGTTCATCGAAACCCTGAAGATGGAACAGAGCGCGGCACTGTCGGCCACGCAGGCGAAACTCGTGCTCTTGGCTCTGTTGCACGGCGGGGGAGACCCGCGTGCGATCGCCGCGTCAAAGGGCTTCGAGCAGCTCTCGTCGGACTCACTCGGCGCAACGGTGGAGACACTGATCGCTGAGCACCCTGACGAGTGGGCCCGCTACCGCGACGGTGACGAAAAACTCGCACAGTTCTTTATTGGCCAGGTGATGAAGGTGACCAAGGGCCAAGCCAACGGCAAGGCCGTCATCAGCGAACTGCAACAACGCCGCTAGCGCCGTTGGCCCGGTGGCGCCCTAATTTCATAGACTTCGGCTATGACGAACCACCCAACGCCCCGTAGCTCTGACGTCACCCTAGGAAAGGGTCGTGCGCCCGCGAGGGCGATGCTGCGCGCAATGGGGCTCGGCGATGATGACATGACGAAGCCCCAAATTGGCGTCGCGTCGAGTTGGAACGAAGTCACGCCATGTAACTTGCCCCTCGATCGGCTGGCGAAACGGGCCAAGGTCGCGGTGCGCGACGCTGGTGGTCTGCCCTTTGAGTTCGTCACCATCGCCGTCTCGGACGGCATCTCGATGGGACACGAAGGCATGCACGCGTCACTGGTGTCGCGCGAGATCATCGCCGACTCGGTGGAAGTGGTGATGCACGCCGAGCGCTTTGACGCAATGGTCACCTTGGCGGGGTGTGACAAGTCGCTACCGGGAATGTTGATGGCGGCAGCGCGTCTCGACGTGCCGAGCGTCTTTCTCTATGGTGGGACGATTCTGCCCGGTCATCTGAACGGTGAGGCCCTTGACATCACGTCAGTCTTCGAAGCGGTGGGCGCGAACGCCGTCGGAGCGATGAGTGACCAAGAGCTCACGGCTATTGAGTGCGCGGCCTGTCCGGGCGAAGGTAGTTGCGCGGGCATGTTCACTGCCAACACCATGGCGAGCGTTGGTGAGGCGCTCGGGATGTCGCTGCTGGGAAGCGCTTCGGTGCCGTCAATCGACAGTCGCCGTGACCAGTACGCCTACGACTCGGGGTTAGCGGTAATCAACCTCTTGGACCGAGGGATCAACGCCCGCCAGATCATGACCAAGCAGGCATTCGAAAACGCGATCGCCGTCGTGATGGCTCTCGGTGGTTCCACGAACGCCGTGTTGCACTTGCTCGCCATCGCGCACGAAGCGCGCGTCGAACTAGAACTCGACGACTTCAACACCATCGCCCAGCGCGTGCCCCATATCGCCGACACGAAACCTCACGGCAAGTACCACATGAGCGACCTTGATGGCATCGGTGGAATACCTGTCATCTTGCAACACCTCTTAGAGAACGACCGACTGCACGGCGACGTCATGACCGTCAGTGGCAAGACCATGGCGGAGAACCTGGCGGTCTACGGCGCGCCTCGCCCCGACGGCGTCGTAGTGCACGAATTGAGTAAGCCAATTCACGTTCAAGGCGGCATCGCGGTCTTACGCGGATCGCTCGCGCCCAAGGGCGCCGTCGTCAAGGTGGCGGGCATCGACCAGCTCCAGTTCAGCGGCACGGCGCGCGTCTTCGACGGAGAAGACGCCGCGATGAAGGCCATCATGGCCAATGAGATCGAACCGAGGACCGTCGTCGTCATTCGCTACGAAGGTCCAAAGGGCGGACCGGGCATGCGCGAGATGCTCGCGGTCACCGGCGCCATGAAGGGCGTCGGTCGAGGTGGAGACTGTGCGCTCGTCACCGACGGACGTTTCAGTGGAGGGACCCACGGTTTCTGTGTTGGCCACGTCGCGCCCGAGGCACTCGACGGAGGGCCGATCGCCTTGGTGCGAGACGGTGATCAGATCGTTATTGACGTCGATTTGCTGTCCATCGATCTCTTGGTCGACGCCAGTGAACTGGCCAAGCGAGCCAAGGAAGTGCCCACCTTTACTCCTCGGTACACCACTGGTGCGCTGGAAAAGTTCGCCCGTCTGGCCCAAGGCGCGGAGAAGGGCGCGGTCACGACGCGCTAGGACTGTTGTGCCGTGAGCATTCTTGCGCTTAAACTAAAAAGGTGACCACGCGAAACTTAATTCTGGCGATTGTAGGCGCAAGGCGCCGGTAGTCACGCGTACACGTACACCGGAGGCCTCCCAAAAAAGGGAGGCCTTTTTTCTCATCTGACATCAAAGGAGCATTGTGCAACTCACCGGAGCGCAAGCACTCATAAAAAGCCTTGAGCAAGAAGGGGTCGACACCATCTTCGGCCTGCCCGGTGGCGCGATTCTGCCGGTATACGACCCCATTCTCGACTCCTCAATTCGTCACATCCTCGTTCGTCACGAACAAGGCGCCGGCCACATGGCCGAGGGTTACGCGCTCGCGACTGGTCGTCCTGGCGTCGCCATGGTCACCAGTGGTCCTGGCGCCACGAACATCGTCACGCCGATCGCCAACGCGCACATGGACTCGACGCCGCTGGTCGTCATCACTGGCCAAGTGGCGACGGCGTCCATTGGTTCGGACGCGTTCCAAGAGTGCGACATCACCGGAATCACGATGGGCATCACCAAGCACAACTTTCTTATTCAATCGGCCCACGAAATTCCTCGCGCCGTCGCGGCGGCTTTTCATCTTGCCACGACTGGACGACCCGGTCCCGTGCTCATCGACCTCCCCAAAGACATCTCCCAGTCAATGATGGAGTGGTGGTACCCCACGACAATTGAAGAGCTCGATCTGCCGGGCTATCGACCGGAGATTCCCCTCGACGACGACGCGGTCGCTCTCGCCGTCGCTCTCATTGGTGCCTCGGAGCGTCCGGTGCTCTACGTCGGTGGCGGCACACTTAAGTCCAAGGCCCACAAAGAGTTGCTGGCGTTCGCAGAACGCACGAAGATGCCCGTCGTCACGACGCTCATGGCGCGTGGGGCCTTTCCCGATTCACACGAACAGCACCTTGGTATGCCCGGCATGCACGGCATGTACAGCGCAGTGACGGCGATTCAAAAGGCCGATCTTCTGATCTCGCTCGGCGCACGATTCGACGATCGCGTGACAGGTCAGGTGTCCAGCTTCGCTGCTGGCGCCAAGGTCATCCACGTCGACATTGACCGGGCCGAGTTCAACAAAGTCCGCCAAGCCGACGTTGCGCTACAGACAAACGTGGCGCGCGCACTTGTGGCCTTTGACGCGGCCAACGCGACGCCCCAAAACCTCGACGTGTGGTGGAAAGAGATCCGCACGTGGCAAGAGCGCTACCCGCTCGTCTACGACGAACCGTCCGTTGACGGACCGCTTCGCCCCCAACACGTCATCAAAGCCATCGCCGAAAAGGCGGCGCCGGGCACGATCGTGACCGCGGGCGTCGGTCAGCACCAGATGTGGGCTTCACAGTTCTGGGACTTCGAAGAGCCCGGCACGTGGGTGAACTCGGGCGGCGCGGGCACGATGGGCTTTGGTGTGCCGGCCGCCATAGGTGCCAAGGTCGGGCGACCCGACCGCACCGTGTGGTGCATCGACGGTGACGGCTGTTTTCAAATGACCGCGCAAGAACTGGTCACTGCGCGTGCCGAAGGCATCCCTATCAAGGTCGCGATACTCAACAACGCCTACCTCGGCATGGTTCGCCAGTGGCAAGAGATGTTCTACGAGGAGCGCTACTCCGAGGTGTACCTCAGTGCTGAACTACCCGACTACGTCAAATGGGCCGAATCGATGGGCTGTGTGGGACTCAGAGCACGAACGCTTCAAGAGATGCACGACGTGATCGAGCAGGCGAATCAGATCAACGACGTGCCCGTCGTCATCGACTTTCGCACCGACTCCTCGGAGAAGGTGTTTCCCATGGTCGCCTCGGGCGCGAGCAACGACGACATCCTCGTGCACCCCTCACAGCGAGGGGAGAACTCGTGACCGCCCCCGAACCATTCCTCGGCACGACGAGTTCTGCACCGGTGCGCCACCACATCTTGTCGGTGTTGGTAGAGAACAAGGCTGGCGTGCTCGCGCGCATTGCGGGCCTCTTCGCACGACGGGGCTTCAACATCTACTCCTTGGCCGTCGCCCCGGCCGAAGGGAATGCTCGATTCTCTCGAGTGACCATCGTCGTCGACGCCGAGTCCGCTCCTTTGGAACAGATAGTTGGCCAGTTGGACAAACTGGTGAACGTCGTCGCGATAAAGGATTTGGCGCCTCGTGACGCGCTGGAACGTGAACTCTTGCTCGCGACCCTGCCGGTCAATGACACCAATCGTGCCGCGGTACTCGACGTGGTCGCGAACGCCGGAGCCTCAATTGTTGACGCGAACGCCACTTCGTTCTCGGTGGTGTTGGCCGGGACTCCGGGCGCGTGCGATCAATTAGAGAAGTCCCTCGAAGGATTCGCCGACGTCGAACTACAGCGAACGGGTCGGGTGGCACTCCCTAGACTCAAACAGACGGCTACGCCCTAAACAACCACCAAGGAAGAGATGTTCACGATGACCACGATGTACTACGAAAAGGACGCCAAGCCCGAGCTCTTGAAGGCGAAGAAGATTGCCATCTTGGGCTACGGCTCACAGGGTCACGCGCACGCGCTGAACCTGCACGACAGCGGATATGACGTCCGCGTAGGACTTCGCATGGAGTCGATGTCGGTGTTGAAGGCCGAAGAGGCGGGACTACGCGTCCTCTCCATCGCTGACGCCTGCGCCGAAGCCGACGTCATCATGGTTCTCGTTCCCGACACCGAGCAGAAGCGCACCTACGACGCCGACATCGCGCCGCATCTCACGAAGGGCAAGTGCCTGCTGTTCGCGCACGGCTTCAATATTCGTTTCGATCTCATCAAGCCACCGAGCGACGTCGACGTCGCCATGATTGCGCCCAAGGGTCCTGGTCACTTGGTCCGTCGTACCTTTGTTGAAGGCGGCGGAGTGCCGGCGCTGATTGCGGTACATCAAGACGCGACGGGTCACGCGCACGATATTGCCTTGGCGTACGCCGACGGCATTGGTGCCACGCGGGCTGGTGTGTTGGAGACGACGTTCTCAGAAGAGACCGAGACTGACCTCTTCGGTGAGCAGGTGGTGCTCTGTGGTGGCGTCACGGCGCTCGTGCGCGCGGGCTACGAGACGCTCGTTGAGGCCGGGTACCAGCCAGAGAGTGCGTACTTCGAGTGCCTACACGAACTGAAGCTCATCGTTGACTTGATGTACGAAGAGGGCATCACCGGGATGCGTTATAGCGTCTCGGACACGGCAGAGTACGGCGACTTAACGCGTGGACCGCGTGTCATCAACGCGGAAGTGAAGAGCGAGATGAAGAAGATCTTGACCGAGATCCAAGACGGCACGTTCGCGGCGGAGTGGATCTTAGAGAACGAAATCGGCCGTCCCCGCTACCGCGAACTGCGGGACGCTGGAAAGCGTCACCCCATCGAAGAGATTGGCGCAAAGTTGCGCGAGATGATGCCGTTCGTCTCGGCGGGCAAGCAAAAGGTCTCTGAGATGTCGGGCGGCGACACCGACTAGTCAATCGCCCGATTTTGGGCGCCCCGCGAAGCCCTGACTTACGGCAACAGAACGCGAAGTCTGGGGTACTGCAGGCGCTGGATTGCGTCGACACGTCCTCAAGAAATCTCGTCGTGTACGTAGTAGTTTCACCCTCATGCGCCGTGACTGGTCAGCGTGGAGGCGACGAGCCTCGCTACTCGCGGCGGTTACTGCGCTCTCGAGCGCGTCACTCACGGCGCCTGTAGCGTTCGCGACGGTGTCGACGGTGAGTCTGTCGCCAATAACGGCGACGTTCGTGCAGGCACAGTTTGCGACCCACTACACGGTGATCGCAAGTGACGCCGCTGGTCATTCACTTAGCTATAAGTGGTCATTGAATCTCCAGCTCGTTGATAAAGCTGGTGCCGCTGATCCAAATTCTCCGGGTTCTCGCGCGGCCGTTGACTCAGCGTGCAACAACCACAGCAAACTCACCTCGAGCGCGCTCACGTTCGTGTGGCAACACGGTGACGCGTCGCCTGGAAGTTGCGATCATTCAAGAATGGGCCCCAGTGGTCACCAAGGGAGAGTCACCCTGGTCGTGAGCGACGGCGTCTGGTCGTGTACCGCGAGTTACAACGGCACCAATACCGGCGTCGGCACGGGCTCAACGTGTGCGCAAATCAAAGCGCTCCCGTCGAAGTTCACGGCCATGAAGTGCCAAAGTCCCTCGACAAAACTCTTTGACAACTCCAACGGCGGCGGCGTGTTCGGGGGAGGCAAACCACCGAGTTTTCTTACTAAAGGCGTGTCGTACTGCGTGATGCAACTCATCACGTACCACTGGAACAAAGGAATCGGTAGCACGCCGGGCACCATTGGTCTCACGGGCATTAATGGGACGAAGGTCGGATCCTGGCAGGCCACGGGCAGTACGGGCCAAGGCGGCGCGAAGAATGTGAACTGGACGGCGAACGTATCGACGACGTCCAAGCCCGTCGTCATCAACGGTGTCTACAGTTGCGTCGACTCCAACCCCGCGACGTGGTCCGAGGACAGCCAGACGCACGGCACTGGCTTTTGCCAGGTGTACGTCGAAAAGGCCGTGCCGGTGAAGACCACCACCACCACGAAGGGTCCGACGAAAAAGAAGCCGACCACGACGACGACGGTGAAGAAAACAACAACGGCGAAGTGTAGTGCCAAGGCGTTTACCTTGAAGGCAACGCCCGACGCCGGAAAACCGCCCTTGGCGGTGACGTTCGCGATCTGTTCGCCGAAGTCCGTGCAGTGGCGCCTTGATTACGGCGACGGTACATCGAAAGTGGCGATTGGATCTCCCCCCACGTCGATAACGCACACGTACAGCCGCTTAGGTGACTACAAACCAAAGTTGACGACGATCTCGTCACAGAACGCGACGACGTCGTCCAGCACGACCACGAATGTCGCGGTGCAGACCGCGCCCCTCATAAGTCTGAGTACTCAGCCTCCTTCAGGCGCGGCGCCACTCAAGGTCGCCTTTGCTCTTTCGACGACGGTGACCAACATCACGACGTGGAGTCTTGACTTTGGCGACGGCACGCGTACCGCTGGCGCGGGAAAGCCTCCGGCGAGCGTCTCACACACGTACACAAAAGACGGCACGTACAAGGCGACCTTTGCGGTGAAACCTGGCTCGTACGCGCTCGACTACACCGTGGCGCAGATCACGGTGGGATCCGGCACGCCACCCATTCTTGGGGTGAGCGCGGCGCCGAGCTCGGGAGGACATCCATTGAGCGTGCGATTCACCATTGGTACAACAATCCCGGGCGTGATTTCGTCGTGGGTGATGAAATTTGGCGACGGGACTCAACAGTCGGGTCAGGGCAAACCACCCACGTCAGTTGCTCACACGTACGTAAAGAAGGGCGTCTTCCTCGCGCAACTCTTCGTTGCCCAACAACAACAGTACGGAGGGGTCCAGTACGTTGTTCCGCGCAACGGTCTGGCGATTCAAGTTTCGTAACGCTGTTGATGGCACGGTTCTTCGACAACGCCGACGTTAAAGATTGCCAACGATGTAGTTCACGCACGCGAGGAGTGACGCTACGTCTTCGGGGTCGACGCTCGGAAACATCGCGATTCGCAGTTGGTTGCGGCCGAGCTTGCGGTAAGGATCGGTGTCCACGATGCCGTTGGCGCGAAGGATCGACGCGATTCGATTCGCGTCGATGTCATCGCGAAAGTCAATCGTGCCCACCACGTTGCTGCGCTCGGCGGGATTCGTCACAAAGGGCGCCGCGAAGTCTGACGCTTCAGCCCAGGTGTAGAGCGTCTCAGCGGATTGACGGGAGCGACCCGATGAGAAGGCGAGACCACCGTTATCGTTCATCCATTTGATCTGGGTGGCAAGAAGGTGGATCGTGGCGAGGGCTGGCGTGTTGTAGGTCTGGTTGAGTCGTGAGTTATCGAGCGCGATCTTTAGATCGAAGAACGCCGGCGTCCAGCGATCCGACGCCGCCAGGGTCTCGATGCGCTCGATCGCCGCGGGCGAGCAAAGGGCAATCCAGAGTCCGCCGTCGGACGCGAAAGACTTCTGGGGAGCGAAGTAGTAGCAGTCGAACTGCGTTGGATCGACCATCAGCCCGCCAGCACCCGACGTCGCGTCGACGGCCACAATGCCTCTGGCCCCTGCGGGACGCTCGATTGGCATCATGACACCGGTGGACGTCTCATTATGCGTGAGGGCGTAGAGGTCAACGCTGTCGTCCGCGACGGCACTGGGGTGGGTTCCCACATCGCTCTTGATGATCGAGGGATCTTTGAGATGCGGGGCTTCGGTGGCGGCGCTGGCGAACTTGGAAGAGAACTCGCCGAAACTCAGGTGCTGAGAACGTTCGGCGATGAGATGAAATGTTGCCGCGTCCCAGAAGCACGTCGTGCCGCCGTTGCCGAGGAGCACTTCGTAACCCTCGGGAAGGTTGAAGAGTGCGCGCAGACCATCGCGAACTTCACCCACCTTGTTGCGAACCGTTGCTTGGCGATGGGACGTGCCCATGTAGGAGGTGCCGTCGGCAACCAGCGCGTGCAGTTGCTCCATTCGAACCTTGGAGGGACCAGAACCAAATCGTCCATCGCGAGGAAGGAGATCGGCGGGAATCGTAAACGTGTCAGAAGAACTCATAGACTTATTCTTACGGAAATCGAACGGAGTTGAATCAGTGGGTGCCAGAGTAAGTGACCTTTTAGGCGGTTTAGCCCCTAGCGCCACCCTGGCGGTTGACGCGAGGGCCAAGGCTCTTAAAGCCGCGGGCGAGCCCGTAATCGGTTACGGCGCGGGCGAACCGGACTTTCCAACGCCCGTTCATATCGTTGAAGCGGCAGCCAAGGCCTGCTACGACCCAGTGAACTTTAAGTACACCCCCACGGCTGGACTAGCGGAACTTCGTGAGGCAATTGTCGCCAAGTCAATGCGAGACAGCGGTTTACTGATCAGCGCTGATCAGGTGCTGGTGACTAACGGCGGCAAGCACGCGGTGGCAACGGCGTTCATGAGTGTGCTCGATCCCGGTGACGAAGTCTTGATTCCCGCGCCGTATTGGACGACGTACCCTGAAGCCGTCTACCTTGCCGGCGGAAAAGCCGTGCCGGTGATGACGAGTGAGGCGAATGGATTTCGCGTCACGGTAGATGAACTTGAGCGCGCTCGGACAAAGAAGTCCAAACTTCTGGTTTTCGTTTCGCCGTCGAACCCCTCGGGCGCTGTAGTACGCCCCGACGACGTCGCGGCAATTGGGCGCTGGGCGGCGGAGCACGACATCTGGGTGCTCTGTGACGAGATCTACGAACATTTGGTGTACGGCGACTTGCGACACGTGTCGCTACCCGTCGTCGCGCCAGAACTTGGTGACCGTTGGATTGTCGTGAACGGCGTCGCGAAGACGTACGCGATGACGGGTTGGCGCGTGGGCTGGATGATCAGCGCCCCCGACGTGATGAACGCCGCCGTGAACTACCAAAGCCAGACCACGTCGAACATTTCGAACATCTCCCAACGAGCGGCGGTCGCGGCGCTGACTGGCGACTTGTTCGCGGTGGAAGAGATGCGCGAGGCCTTCGATCGGCGTCGCAAGATTATGAGCTCGATGTTGAACGCCATTGACGGCGTGCGCTGCGTGGTGCCCGACGGCGCGTTCTACTGCTTCCCGGACGTGCGAGGACTGCTTGGCCGCTCACTCGGCGGCGTCGTGAGCATGAGTTCGAGTGAGCTCGCTGAAGTGCTGCTCGAAAAGATCAACATTGCGGTGGTCCCGGGCGAAGCCTTCGGCACGCCGGGTTTCTTTCGACTCAGTTACGCACTCGGTGACGACGACTTGATTGACGGACTTGAACGCCTCGGTGCGTTCGTTGCGGCGGGCTGAGCCCTGCGTAAATTCCTTTAGGCTGGCGGTCACGAATGAAAGGTTGCCAGTGGCCCGAGTACTAGTTACAGAAGAGATTGCCGATTCGGGTCTCCAAAAACTTCGCGACGCGGGACACGAGGTCGACATCCGTCTGGGACTCTCTCCCGCCGAATTGCTCGAGGCCGTAACCGGCGCGCACGCGCTAATTATTCGCTCGGCCACCAAGGTTGATGCCGCGACGCTGCAGGCCGCAAAGGACTTAGTGGTCGTAGGTCGAGCCGGAATTGGACTCGACAACGTCGACGTCGCCAAGGCCACTGAACTCGGCGTCATGGTCGTGAACGCCCCGGTGTCGAACATTCTCTCGGCGGCGGAACAGACGCTGGCGCTGCTGCTCGCTCAAGCACGCAATATTCCCCAGGCGCACTCCGCACTGAAGAACGGCAAGTGGGAGCGCAGTAAGTGGGAGGGCGTGGAGTTACACGGCAAGACGCTCGGCGTCGTTGGACTCGGGAAGATTGGCGCGCTCGTCGCACAGCGAGCCCTCGCCTTTGGGATGCGCCTCGTTGCGTACGACCCCTTTATCTCCGAAGAGCGTGCGCGTCACATGGGCGTGGAACTCGTCGACCTGGACACGTTGCTCGAACAAAGTGATTTCATAACAATTCACCTGCCCAAGAACAAAGAGACGATCAATATGTTGAACGCCGAATCGTTGAAGAAAACGAAAAAGGGTGTTCGCATTATTAACGTCGCGCGCGGCGGAATCGTCAACGAATCTGACCTGGCGGACGCTATTCGTAGCGGGCACGTCCAAGGAGCCGCCCTCGACGTCTTCGAGAAGGAACCCACGACCGAGTCGCCCTTGTTCGAACTCCCGTCGGTCGTCGTGGTGCCGCACCTCGGCGCCTCCACGGTGGAAGCACAGGACAAAGCGGGCGTGACAATCGCCGAGCAAGTGGAACTCGCCCTCGCCGGCGACTTCGTTCCCTACGCGGTAAACGTGTCGGCCGGTGAAGTATCAAACTCCGTCAGCCCATTCATGGGACTCGCTGAGCTTCTTGGTCGATTCATCGGCGGTCTGCTCGACGGCAAGCCCGCGGACTTAGAAGTGGTCTACCAAGGTGAACTCGCTGGCGCCGGCACCAAGATCTTGACGCTGTGCGTGTTGAAGGGGCTCTTGAGCTCAACCGGCCACGACGGCGTGTCCTTCGTGAACGCGCCACAACTGGCGGCAGATCACGCGCTCACCTTTAGTGAAGTGTCGTCCGTCGCGTCGGCGGAGTACATCAATCTCATCACTGTTCGCTCTGACGGTCACACCGTCTCGGGCACCCTCATGACCATTGGCACCAGGGTCGAAACCCGGGTTGTCGCCGTCGACGGCCATGCCGTTGAGATTTCGCCCACGGCGTCGATGCTGGTCGTTCACAATGACGATCGACCGGGAATGATCGGGCGAGTCGGTCTCGCCCTCGGCGAGGCCAACATCTCCATCGCCTCGATGGCAGTGGGACCAGATCCTAAGACCAAGACCGCGCTGATGGTGCTTTCGACGACAGAGCCGACACCCGCATCGGTGGTCGAGTTGCTTCGTGATACCGACGGCATCCAAGACATCCACCTGATTACCCTTCGCTAGAGCGTCTGGCGGCCCATTTCTGCGATGGGCGAATCACGCAAATGCTCGTTCGCCGTTGACGTCACGCACGGGACCAAAAAACCAAATATTGAGCGAAAAAGCTTAAATAATCAGAGATTTATAATTCCTCGTCAAGAGGCACTTTCTCGATAAATGTGGTGGCAAAAAGGTTTTAGAAATTATGCCTCCAGTTATGCTCTTACCCGGCGGTAATGACTGCCCCCTAGTCGCCCCACAGAGTTGTGGATCAAGTGACCAACCGATGTACGCCTGCCTAGCGGTTCTCTCGTGAGCCAGTGAAGGTCTGTGCCGAACGCCAGCGACCTCGTCGCGCCAGATTGTCGGCCTTTGTGCGTACTCAAAGGAGAAAGAACTATGCGGAGAGTGTCTTTTGCGTTATTGACGGGGCTCGTGGGCGCCTTGAGTCCGTTCTGGCCATTGATGAGCGCTGGAGCGCAAACGGGTCACCCGGCGTCGGTGGCGCGCCAACTTGTGATGTTGTCGCCCCAGAAAGCCAACCCCATTGTCGTGACGGCGGCGGCCAGTGATGTCACGGTCGCGAGGCTTCGCGCCATGTGGCAACGGGTGGCGATCTGTGAGGTGGGAGGCGACTGGGACATGGTGGGCCCGTATTATTCGGGCATTGGCTTCTCGAACGCTACGTGGAACGCCTACGGCGGTAATCGCTTTGCGCGCCTCGCGGGCCAGGCGTCAATGGATCAGCAGATCTTGGTCGGTATGAAGATCACCAACGGATATGTTCCTGATCAATACGGCTGCTCACCAACGGGTTGGTAGCGGACGCAGTATTACATCAACGAGACGAGGTCGACGCGCTCCATCACTTCGTCGCTCATCAGTGGGATCACGTCGAGCGCGGTCATGTTCTCTCGAACTTGATCGGCATTGGACGCGCCAGTAATCACCGTCGAGACGTGAGGGTTCTTCGCGCACCAGGCAAGAGAGAACTGGGCGAGTGAGACGTCGAGTTCATCGGCGATCTTCTTCAGCTCCGCGACTTTCTTGTTCCGCCCTTCGTCGGTGAGCATTTTCTTCAGCCACTCGTAGCCCGGCAGCGTCGCGCGTGAACCTTCAGGGACACCGTTCAAGTACTTGCCCGTGAGTAGTCCCGACGAAAGGGGCGACCAAATGGTGGTGCCGAGTCCGATGTCTTCATAGAGACGGCTGTACTCCTTCTCCACCCGGTCTCGCCACAGGATGTTGTACTGCGGCTGTTCCATGACTGGCTTGTGCAAGTGGTGACGATCGGCGATGTCCCAGGCGGCACGAATCTCGTCCGCGGTCCATTCCGACGTTCCCCAATAGAGGGCCTTGCCACTTTCGACCATGTCACTCATCGCCCACACGGTCTCTTCGATGGGCGTGTTGGGGTCGGCACGGTGGCAGAAGACCAAGTCGACAAAGTCGAGACCGAGTCGCTCGAGCGAACCGTCGATGGCTTGGCGTAGGTACTTGCGATTGAGGGTGTTGCGCATGTTGGGTCCCTCGTGTAGTCCCCAGAAGAGTTTGGTCGATACGACGTAGTCGTGGCGCTTCCAACCGAGTTCCTTGAACGCCGCGCCCATGACGCGCTCTGATTCACCGCCGGAGTACGCCTCTGCGTTGTCGTAGAAGTTGACACCCGCGTCGTGCGCGGCAGCCAAACACTCCGCGGCTTGGTGCGCGGTTTCGATCTGGTTGGCGTTGGCGAAGGTGACCCAACTACCAAAGGACAGCACGCTTACTTTGAGGCCCGAGCGACCGAGTCGCCGATATTCCATGTTTGCCATACAAACTCCTCAGTTTGATAATGCGCAACGTACGCGAATTTACGCGACGGGATTGCGTGGAACGCTCGGCCACTCCTCGAAGGAGATGAGCGCTTCGTTCTTTGGTCGCTTGAACATGAACACGACGCCGGCGATTATTGCAGTCAACGTGAGCAGCAGCGCCAGCTTGATGAGTGTCTTGAGCAGTCCCACGAAGATTCAGGATAGTGGGCTGGTCCGCTGGACATTTCACGCCTACGAGGTAGGATGAAGTCGTGACTACCGGCCAGAGCGAACTGCTGCTGTAACGGGGCGAGCTTTAGCTCGCCCTGGCCCCCGCGTTTGCGGGGGCTTTTTTGTTTCTCTCTAGCCTCGAAGAAGGGATAGATATGCGGGTCAACCCACAACAGCCAAGTCCTATGGCTTACGCCAGGTACCGAGCGACCGTGCCCGTTGATCTGACGGACCGCACCTGGCCCGATCACCGCCTCACGAGCGCACCGCGGTGGTGCAGCGTCGATCTTCGTGACGGCAATCAGGCGCTCATCGATCCGATGGACCTTGATCGCAAGAACGCGATGTTTATCCATTTGGTCGAGATGGGCTTTAAGGAGATCGAGGTTGGTTTTCCGTCGGCCTCACAGCCGGACTTCGATTTCGTCCGTCACATCATCGAGAGCGACCTCATCCCCGCCGACGTCACGATCCAAGTCCTCACCCAATGTCGTGAGGATCTCATTCGAAGGACGTACGAGTCAATTAACGGCGCCCAGCAGGCCATCGTGCACTTCTACAACTCAACGTCGACCCTGCAGCGCCGCGTGGTGTTCGGTCTCGATAAGGACGGCGTCAAGAAGATCGCCACGGACGCGGCCGTTCTTTGTCGTTCGCTCGAAGGTACGTCGCCGATGACGAACTTCTTCTATGAGTACTCGCCAGAAAGTTTCACCGGCACCGAGCTCGATTACGCATTGGAGGTCTGTAACGACGTCATCGCCGTTATCGATCCCACGCCCGATCGACCACTCATTTTGAATCTTCCCGCGACCGTTGAGATGTACACGCCCAATCTCTACGCGGACGCGATTGAGTGGTTCCTTCGCAACATCAACCGCCGCGACTCGGTCGTGCTGTCGCTGCACCCTCACAATGACCGTGGTACAGCGGTCGCCGCGGCGGAACTCGGAGTTCTTGCCGGTGCCGACCGCGTTGAGGGGACGCTCTTTGGTAACGGCGAGCGCACGGGCAACGTGGACGTGGTGACCCTCGCGCTCAATCTCTTTTCCCAGGGCGTCGATCCTGAACTCGACATCCGCGATATCGACAAGGCCCGTCACGTCGCAGAGTACGCCAACCGCTTGCCGATTCACATGCGTCACCCGTATGTCGGCGAATTGGTCTACACCGCGTTCTCGGGTTCGCACCAAGACGCCATCAAAAAGGGCATGACCGCGATCGGTGATGAGTATGACGTGTGGGAGGTGCCGTACCTTCCAATCGACCCCAAGCACACCGGGCGAACCTACGAAGCAATCATTCGCGTCAACTCTCAGTCTGGCAAGGGAGGCGTAGCGTACTTGTTGAACGCCGAACACGGTCTTGATCTGCCGCGCGCCATGCAAGTGGAGTTCTCCAAGCAAGTGCAAGAACTCACTGAAGCGAAGGGCACCGAGATCACCGCAATGGAGATTTGGGACGTGTTCACGACGACGTATCAGCCCGAAAACCCAACAATTCAACTGCTTTCGAGTGAAGTCTCCGCCGACCAGCACCTGACGCGGATCTTCGCGCAACTGATAGTCAACGGCCAGCACGTCACCGTGAAGGGCGAGGGTAACGGTCCCATCGATGCCCTCATGACGGGTCTCGCGAGTGAGATGGACGTCACCTTCAAGGTGCGCGACTACCACGAGCACGCACTCACCGCAGGCTCGGAGGCATCGGCCGTTGCCTACGTCGAAGCTGAAGGCGAGGACGGCACGACGTGGTGGGGCGTTGGTATGAGTTCGTCGATACTCGACGCGTCACTCGAAGCCGTCATCTCCGCCGCAAATCGTCGTCGTTAAAAAAGTTCACCATTAAACTTTGGCCGTGCGCTATCACGACCTCGCCGTCATTCTCGGCTGGGTCGCCGTGCTGGTGACGTTGTGGGGCACCATCGCTCAGTTCCAACGAGCCCTCCAACGCGGCATTGAAGGTGTCTCGCTCGCCACGTGGACCCTGTTCGTCCTGATGGGACTGTTCTGGATTACCTACGGCGCCGATAGGCGTTCGATCATCATCATTGTGGGCAGTCTCGCGGTCTTGCCCTTTCAATTGGCCATTGTCGTGAAGTTGAAGCCGTGGCGCAGGTGGCCGATCGTCATTAGGTCGATTCTTTTCTCGGTTGTCTTTTGTGTACTACCCGGGTTTGCGTGGGGTTGGCCCGGCGCCGTCTACGGCACGGGATTCGCCATGGTGATTAACCGCGCACCACAGATCATCGAACTCATTCGCTACCCCGACGCAACCGGCGTGTCCGTGGCGATGTGGCTGCTCGGTGCCACCGGTTCGCTCTGTTGGGTGCTCTACTACCAGGACGCGCGACTCTGGGCCCCACTGATTTCGACGGCGTTCGCCGGACTAGCGAGTCTCGCGATTGCGCGGTTGGCTAAGTGGCGTCACCGACAAGTGAACGCGTCGCGATTAAGCCCCGAGGTAGCTCTTTATCAGGCGTAAAGAGTATGGCCGTCTTTGTCGAAGACGCCCTTCAGACTCGGCGCGACGCTCGTCGCTTCGAATTTCGTTATGGCGTCGCCGCGGAGCAAACTGAGGCCGATGTCGTCCCAACCTCCTAGGAGTCGCTCGCGCGTCATTGGATCGAGGATGAAACTACGTTGCCAGCCCACGGCGGGCACCTCGACGCTGAGTCGCTCAACGTCAACGACAATCAATCGCGACGGGTCGTCCTTGACGAGTTGATTGAGCTCTTCGACGTCGCTGGAGTCGAGCTGCACGATGACGAGGCCCTGCTTGGAAGAGTTGTTGCGAAAGATGTCGCCAAATGACGGGGCAATGACTGCTTGGAATCCGTAGTCCATCAACGCCCACACGGCGTGTTCGCGTGAGGACCCGGTTCCAAAACGAGGTCCAGCGAGCAGAATCGTCGCACCCGCAAACTGCGCGTCGTTGAGCACGAACGTCGGGTCGTCGCGCCACTCACTGAAGAGCCCTCGTCCAAAGCCGGTGCGCTCGACACGCTTTAACCACTCGGAGGGAATGATCTGGTCGGTGTCGACGTCGGAACGCTCGAGTGGCACGGCGCGCCCTTCAATTACGTGCACGGCCTTCATGACGTGACCTCGTCCGGCGAGGCGAATCGCCCCATAATTGCCGTCGCCGCGGCGACCACGGGCGAGACCAGGTGTGTTCTTCCGCCGCGGCCTTGGCGCCCTTCAAAGTTTCGGTTCGACGTCGAGGCGCTGCGCTGACCAGGCTTGAGTTGATCGGGGTTCATGCCCAGGCACATTGAACAGCCCGGCTCACGCCATTCGAATCCGGCCTCGATAAAGACTGTGTCGAGACCTTCTTGTTCGGCTTGGCGCTTCACGCGATGCGATCCGGGTACGACGAGTGCGCGAACGTTGTCGTGCACTCGGCTTCCCTTGGCGACGCTAGCGGCGGCACGAAGGTCTTCGATGCGCGAGTTTGTGCACGAACCAATGAAGACCACGTCTACGGGAATCGATCGCAGTTTCGTGCCGGGCGTCAAACCCATGTACTCGAGTGCACGCAGCACGGTGTCCTTTTCGTCGTCGTCGAGCGCGTCGTCGGGCGAGGGAACGACGCCGTCGAGCGCGACGACTTGGGCGGGGTTGGTTCCCCACGTCACGTACGGCACGAGGTCCGCGGCGTTCAAGGTAATCTCAGCGTCGAAGACCGCGTCATCATCCGAGACGAGCGTGCGCCAACGATTCGCCGTGGCGTCATAGGCGTCACCTTGGGCTACGCCCGGGCGCCCGCGCAGGTACTCAATGGTGGTCTCATCAACGGCGACGAGACCAGCGCGCGCGCCGGCTTCGATGCTCATATTGCAGACCGTCATGCGGCCCTCCATGGAGAGTTCTTGGATGGCTTGGCCGCGGTACTCAATGACGTAACCCGCGCCGCCGCCCGTGCCCAGTCGCCCGACGATCGCGAGCACGATGTCCTTGGCGCTCACGCCGGGCGAGGGAGTACCCTCAACCGTGACGGCCATCGTCTTCGCCTTTTGTTGGGGCAGCGTTTGGGTCGCGAGCACGTGTTCGACTTCACTGGTGCCAATGCCAAATGCCAACGCGCCAAACGCGCCGTGGGTAGAGGTGTGCGAATCGCCACAGACGATCGTCATTCCCGGCTGCGTGACGCCGAGTTCGGGACCGATGATATGGACAATGCCCTGGTTCTCGTGGCCACGGGGGAATACCGTGATGCCAAACTCCTTGCAGTTCTCATTCAACGCTTCGAGTTGGCGGCGAGAGATCGGATCGAGGATGGGCGTTGACAGAGGATCGGTGGGGACGTTGTGGTCGGCCGTCGCCAACGTGCGATCGGGGCGACGAACGCCACGCCCGTTGAGGCGAAGCCCGTCAAAGGCCTGAGGACTCGTGACTTCGTGAATTAGGTGGAGATCGATGTAGAGCAACGTCGGTTCGCCCTCGGGCGAGGCGACGACGTGCTCGTCCCAGATCTTCTCGTAAAGGGTCTTTGCGCTCATGGCTCAGCGAAGCCCCGTGATGTTGACCTTGAGCACGCCTGAGGGCGCTTCGTACTCGACCCATTCGCCGACGCTTCGTCCAAGGAGCGCTTCGCCAAGGGGCGACGTGGGTGAGGCGACCAACACGCCCTCGGGCTTTTCCTCGATCGATCCAATGAAAAACTCCTGAAAATCGCCGGCTTCGTCGCCGTCGTAGACGACGCGAACAATGGATGCGTGTTGTACCTGGCCCGCGTGCTCGTCGCGCCGGACCAGCTCGTGGTTACGGATCACGTGGTCGATTTGGCGAATTCGCGACTCCATCTTGCCCTGTTCGTCCTTCGCGGCGTGGTAGTCGCCGTTCTCTGAGAGGTCGCCGAGCAAGCGGGCGGCTTCAATGACGCGCGCAATCTCGGTGCGTCCGACCGTCGTGAGGTAGAGGTACTCGGCCTGCAGCTTTTCCAACGTCTCTTTTGTAATGCGGTGAATTTCGTCGGCCATGCCGCAACCTCAACTCCTAGAGAGTCTCAATTCTATAGATTCAACCTTTTTACTCTGTGGGTTTGCTCCTCGCACCCGTGGGCGAGCAAAATAGAGGAAAGAGGGAGAGCCAGCGATGAGTAAGCAACGTAGCCATCGCGTGGCCGTGCTCGGCGGCGACGGCATCGGACCTGAGGTCACGAGTGCCGCGCTCGAGGTAGTGAAGGCCGCGGGAGTGCAACTCGACACCACGTCTTTTGACCTGGGTGCCGCGCGGTACTTGCGCGATGGGTTCGTCCTCGACGACGCGACGCTTAATGAACTTCGTGGCTTTGACGCCATACTGCTTGGCGCGATCGGTCCAGCGATTGGCGATACTCGCATAGCGGGCGGGGTCCTCGAGCGAGGTCTCTTGCTCAAGCTTCGATTCGGCCTTGATCTCTACATCAACTACCGGCCCTTTCGAGGCATCGTGGGATCAATCGCCGAGGGTTGTCAGTTCGCCATTGTGCGCGAGAACACCGAGGGACCCTACGCCGGCGAGGGAGGCGTGTTGCGATATGGAACGGCACACGAGATCGCGACCCAAGGTTCAGTCAACACTCGCTTTGGCGTCGAGCGCTGCGTTCGCTACGCCTTCCAGCGGGCCGCAGCGCTTGAGCGTAAGAAATTGACCCTCGTGCACAAGACCAACGTGCTCACCTTCGCGGGTGACTTGTGGCAACGCGTGGTGAACGAGGTCCACGAGTCCTATAGCGACGTCGAGGTGGATTACCAACACGTCGACGCGGCGTGTATTTATCTCGTAGAGAGCCCCGAGCGCTACGGCGTAATCGTGACGGACAATCTCTTTGGCGACATTCTCTCGGACTTAGCGGGCGCCGTGACGGGCGGCATTGGTTACGCCGCCAGTGCTAACTTGAATCCGGAACGGACGAGTGCTTCGCTCTTCGAGCCGGTGCACGGTGCGGCGCACGACATCGTTGGTTCCGGTAAGGCCAATCCGCTGGCCGCGGTGTCGTCGGCGGCAATGATGCTAGAACACCTTGGAGAAATTGACGCGGCGCGTCGTGTGGCTCGCGCGGTTTTAGACTTCGACGGTGACGTCGCGGCGCTTGGCACGTCGGGCGTGACGAAACAACTACAAGAGAGGTTGTAAATGCCTATTACCCCCACGAAGAAGATCTGGATGGACGGCACACTCGTCGACTGGTCGAACGCCAAGGTACACGTACTGAGCCACACGTTGCACTATGGCACTGGCGCTTTCGAGGGCATTCGCGCGTACAAGACGCCCAACGGTGTCGCGATCTTTCGCTTGAAGGAACACATGGATCGCCTACTTCGTAGTTGCAAGATCTTGATGATTGAAGTGCCGTACAGCCTCAGTGAACTCTGCGAAGCAGCGAAGGAAGTCGTGCGCGTGAACGAACTGCACGAGGGCTGTTACATCCGCCCCCTGGTCTATTTGGGCTACGGCGAAATGGGCGTGAACCCGATCGGCGCGCCGGTGAACACCGCGATCGCCGCGTGGCCCTGGGGCGCGTACTTGGGTGAGGCAGCGATGGAGAAGGGCGCGCGCATGAAGATCTCTTCGTGGTCACGCCATCACCCCAACGCCATGCCCACCGCGTCAAAAACGGTCGGCGGTTACGTGAACGCGAGTCTCGCAAAAGTCGAGGCGGTGTTGGCCGGTTACGACGAAGCCATCATGTTGGGGCCTGATGGACGCGTGAGCGAGGGAACGGGTGAGAACCTCTTCATCGTGCGCGACGGTCTCATCATTAGTCCTCCACCTTCCGAAGCGGGAGCGTTGCGCGGCATCACCTTGTCGAGCATCGTGAAGATCGCGAACGACCTTGGCTACGACGTGAGCTTCGAAGCACTTCGTCGCGACGACCTCTATTTGGCGGATGAGGCATTCGTCACTGGCACCGCGGTCGAAGTCGTACCGGTGTCGTCGGTGGATGACCGTCTCGTGGGTACCGGCAAGCCCGGGCCCATCACCAAGGCCATCATGACCACGTACCATCAAGCAGTGAGCGGTGAGCGGCCCCAATACGAAGACTGGCTAACGCGAGTGTGACGCTCTCGTAGAGCGATAACCTCGTCGCGTGGCCCAACCGACGTTTTCACCCGTACCCATTGCAGGCGAAGTTCGACCCACCATGTCGACCGCGACGCCCGAAGTAGGTCGTACGAAGAAGGCGGGTCTGGAACATTCGACCCTAAAGCATCGCGGCGCCGGTATGGGCACGCCCGCGCCAGGTGAGGGGTACGCCCTGACGATCGCGTCGCGTGAGTGCGCCAAGCTCGCCTTCGAGCACACCCATGACCTCGACGACGTCACGGTCGGCGTCGCCGTGATTGCCGCCAAGCGCGCGAGCCTCGTGGGTCGGGGCCCGACCCTGGGCGACGTGCACGTCGCGATGGACCTCTTTGGGTTTCGAACCTCGTCGAGCGTCGCGCGCGCTACGACCAAGCCCTTTAGTGGTCTCGCGCACAGTTACGCGCAGCAGCGGCGCTTCGCCGACGCGGTCACGCCTGAGCAATTGACCTCAGGTTCGAATGACGCCGCCTCGTCGCACTAGTCCCCCAAGGAAGTTAAGGAAGCACCATGAGTTTTGACCTCACGACTGAACAACGAAGTTTTCGTGACGTGCTGCGCAGTTTCGTTGACGAGCGCGTCGCGCCCCACGCCGCTCGCTACGACCGCGAACAGATCTTTCCTCAAGACAGCTTTGACGCGTGCGTCGAGATGGAATTGCCGTCCCTTGGAGTGCCCGAGGCGTACGGTGGCGCGGGCGCCGACATGGTGACCCAAGCCATCATGGCCGAGGAGGTCGCGCGCGGCTGTGCTTCAACGTCGGTGACGATGTTGATCTCGAAACTGGGCATGTTGCCCGTTATCAACTTCGCCTCCGAAGAGATCAAGCAGGCGTACTTACCGCGTATCGCGACGGGCGAGATCCAAGCGAGCTACTGCCTCTCCGAGGCCGACGCCGGATCCGACGTGGCGGCGATGCGCTGTCGCGCTGATCGTGACGGTGACGACTACGTGTTGAACGGTTCGAAGTACTGGATCACGAACGCTGGTGTCTCTGATACCTACACCGTCTTTGCGAAGACCAATACCGCGGCCGGTGGCCGGGGCATCACCTGTTTTCTCGTCGAAAAGGGTCCAGGCGTTTCGTTCCCTAAGCACGAGGACAAGTTAGGACTTCGCGCGTCGCCCACTGGTGAAGTCGTCTTTGACAACGTTCGGGTTCCTGTGTCGCGCCGCATTGGTGAAGAGGGCGAGGGTTTCAAGATCGCCATGCATACGCTCGATCGTTCACGCCCGACGATCGGTGCCCAGGCCGTCGGCATCGCCCAGAGCGCCATTGACTACGCCGGGCACTACATGATGGGTCGCAACGCCTTTGGCGCACCGATTAGTGAACTCCAGGGTCTTCGATTCATGTTGGCCGACATGGCCATTCGCACCGAGGCGGCCCGCGCACTCGTCTATCGCGCCTGCGCCACAATCGACGAAGGAGACCCGGACGGTTCGTTGAGTTATCTCGGCGCCTCCGCAAAGTCGTTCGCCTCGGACACCGCGATGAGTGTCACCACCGACGCTGTGCAGTTGCTCGGCGGGTACGGCTTCACCAAGGACTTCCCGGTGGAGCGCTTCATGCGCGACGCCAAGATCACCCAGATCTACGAAGGTACCAATCAAGTGCAGCGCGTCGTTGTGGCGAAGCACTTACTTAAGTAGGCATTCCGACACTTTGATCGGCCCGTCAAGGGCAAGATTTTCGAGTTCATCCCTACTACATCCCTACAGCGTGACCGTTGGGTGACGTGGTCACCCTTCGTGAAAGAAAACCCGGTGTCTGGGCAGTCCGGTCTTTTGTTGGTCGAGACGAAATATGCGTCACTTCTGGGAGTACATCCAACGAGGATGGGCACTGCGGCACTGGAACAAGTGGTACTTCTGGGCCACGCACTCGCGTCTGGCGCCCGTGATTGAGGCGGCACGAGCACTCAAGCGACACGAGGCCGGTGTGCTCAGTTACTTCGCCCACCCCATCACCAGCGCCGGGGCCGAAGGACTCAACTCACGCGTCCAAGCAATTAGGGTTTCTGCTCGCGGATACCGCAACCGCGAACACATCAAAATTGCTCTCTCCTTCCACCTTGGTGGATTGGCACTTTATCCGCAAACTCACTGAATTCCCGGAAGTGCCTATTATGGATTTGGCATCAAATTAGGGAGCGTTTATGGCACGTAATCGGCTGTTGACAACCTTGGTTGTGGTGGCGACCATCACGCCGTTCTTGTGGTTCGCCGCGGAGACGGCATCGGCTGTTAGTCCGATGCCCACTCCCGGTGTCAACCGGTGCGACTCGTTGGTCACCACGCCCGCGAACCACCACTGCCTGCTGCCGTGGCCGAACAACGCCTTCACCAAGCCCGCCAAGACGCCAACCGGACTACTTGTCCACATCTCGGCGACCGCTACGCCCGAAAACGTCAGCGGTGTGCACATCAACCCCCAGTACCAGAACCAGAACGACGGCTTCTCGCCGGGCTCGGTCGTGATGATCAACATCCCGAACCTGTCGATCGCCAACTCCAACATCGCCACGTCCACCAACATCGGGCTCTCGGACTGCTCGATGGCCGGCGTGCTCTCCAATCGCGCTGCCCCGATCGTGCTCTGGAACGTCACGACCAAGAAGTGCGTGCCGTACTTCGCCGAACTCGACGCCCAAGACACCAACACGGCAACGCAACTGTTGTTGATCCACCCGGCCGTGAACTACACCGAGGGTGACCGCATCGACGTGTTGCTGCGCAACCTGTACAGCACTAGCGACACGCTGATTCCGCGGTTGGCCGGCGAGACCGCGGCGCTGAAGGGCACGATGCATCCCAAGACACGCGGCGAGCACCTTAAGTGGCTCGTCGACAAAGACTTGAAGTCCTTCAGCCACACGAACCTGTACGCGGCGTGGGACTTCTCGGTGATCTCGGCCGGCGGGACGTCGACAACGAAGTTCTCCGCCAACAACCTGGCCGACCCGGCACTCACGATGCGCGACCAAGCGTTCAAGCTCGTCGGCAACACGGCGCCGGTCTACCGGATCTACAGCGATCAGGTTGTCGGCACTGAACTGCAGATCGCGGGCAGCTTCCAGGTGCCGACCTTCCTCACCAACTGCCCCAGCACCCAGACCGCCGAGTTCGCCAGCACCAACACCGGCGAATGCGGGACGATGAACGTCGACAAGAACGGCCTGCCGCTGCTCGAGAAGTCCACCTTGTCCACGGGCTCGTCGCCGACGTGGTCCAACCAGATCTGGGCCAACTTCATCTGCGTGCTGCCGACCTCGATCTCGTCCGCCGGACCGGCGCTGCCGACGCTCTACGGCCACGGACTGCTCGGCAACGCCACGGAGGTGGCCGGCAGTTCCTTCGTCGAAGGCGTGGGCCAGAACATGATGGGATGCGCCACCGACTGGAACGGCATGAGCGCCAACGACATTGCGCTCGTGGCGGCCGCGCTGCAGGACATGAGCAAGTTCAACGTCGACGTCGATCACATGCTCCAGGGCTTCGTCAACTTCCAGTTCCTGGCGCGCCTGATCAACGAGACCAACGGCTTCGCCGTGAACCCCGACTTCCAGTCGGCCGGCGTGGCGCGCTTCCAGGTCGGCATGTGCCAGTACCAGGGCTACTCCCAGGGCGGCATCATGGGCGGCGCTCTCTCGGCGATCTCCAACGAGTGGAGCCGGGCGGTGCTCGGCGTGCCCGGGGAGAACTACGGCGGTCTGCTGCTGAACCGTTCCGTCGACTGGAGCAAGTTGCAGGCCGTCTACGACCCGGCCTACCCGGACTCCACCGACCAGCAGATCGGTCTGCAACTGGCCCAGATGCTGTGGGATCGCGGGGAGAATAACGGCTACGCCGAGAGCCTGACCTCGCATCCCTACGCCGGGACCAAGGCCAAGCAGGTCTTCATCATCCAGAACTATGGGGACCACCAGGTCGCCAACGTCTCGGCCGAGGCGTTCGAGCGCACCATCGGCGCCGTCAACCACCAGCCGATCTTCTCCAACAGCGACTTCCCCGGCGCCGTCCGCACCAACCTGCCGGTCGTCATGCAGTGGGGCCTCAATGCCGCCGACCAGACCAAGGCAAACCCGGCGTTCGTCGAGTTGTGGGACTACGGCACCCCGACGCCGCCGACGGACAACTCGCCGCCCTCTACCAGCCAGTACGGCAACGACCCCCACGGCTACGGTCGCCAGAATCCCGGGCTCATCGTGCAGATCTACGACTTCATGTACAACGGCGAGGTGCCCAATATCTGCGGCACCGGACCGTGCATCGGCGTCCCGGGCAACTGAGGCGATCCACTAGCTGAACCAACAGTGCTCGCCGGTGCCAAGCTGGCGGGCACTGTTGTGTGCTCAGACTCAACTAAGTGCTCTGGAACGTAATTTCGACCACGTATTCCTGACTGATCACGCGGCCATCAGGTAGTCGTCCTTTTCGGCCAGCTTCTTCATGAGCAGGGCGAGGTCGTCCCGGGTGAACTTCCATTCGAAGGGTGTAGCACACCTGCCGCGATCAATCTATTCGCTAACGCTCTCGGCGGTGAGAACCGTGCCCCTCGAATGGGTCGTCTAGTTTCACTTCATGTCTGCAATTGCTCTAGTAGCGCTAGCCCTTGGCATGTCTAACTTCGCTGCAGCAATCGGCATTGGACTCTCGGGAGTTGATAATCGGTTGCGCCTTCGCATCGCGCTCGTCTTCGGCTTCTTCGAGGCGGCAATGCCATTGGCAGGTCTTGTAATGGGTCACCACCTGGCCGGTTCGATTGGCTCGGTGGCTCCTTACCTTGGCGGTGGACTCCTCATTGTCACCGGCGTCGTTACGATCATCCAATCTCGTCGAATTAAGCCGAATGACTCTCCCAAACCGTCCAGCTTTGGAGGCCTCATCATCACCGGTGCCGCGCTCAGTATGGACAATTTGGTAGTCGGGTTTGCACTCGGTGCATACAAGGTTCCACTCCTACTGGGAGCAATTGTCATCGCAGTGGTGAGCGTATTGATGTCACTCCTTGGGCTTGAGGTCGGTACTCGCCTAGGTACCCTTGTCGAGAAATGGTCCGGTGAGTTCGGAGGAGCCGTACTGGTGCTTGTGGGAATCGCGATCGCTACTCGTCTGCTTTAGGCCGACTTCTTCCCTGCTGGCTCAGAATCGCAGCACGCCCTTTCCTGCCTCACTGAACCAACCGGCTAGCCGCCAGTCGGAGATTGTGCACGTCGGCTCTCCGAAGTGAACCCACACGTTTAGCGAGACGGTAGTTCGCACCTCATTGATAGGCGCGCTTAGGGTCTACGTCAGCATTTACTTCAGCAGCCCCGACTCCTTAGTAAAGACACTTTTTACCCCCTACCTATAGAGCCAATTTCGGAGGTCGTTTTGAGACACAAATCTCGGCATATGACCGAAAAATGTGAATTCTAGACATTGGAGGATGTCAGTGGATTCTGAAGTCGACTACTTAGCCGCTGGCCGCCCGGCCACTTCGAGCCCGGCGGCCATGCTAGAGGGGGTACAAGGTGAACAGCTATGAACGAAGATGCGTAACCCGTCTATACATTGTTCGAGGAGGTGTTGATGGCTCGGGTCAAAGAACTGCTCAACGACTTCGTTCGCACCGATGGATCCGATCTGCCACTTCCTGGTTCGGGTGCGACGTGGCGGCGATGGGACGTTCTCTCGACGTGGGCCGCGCGCGATCTTTCATTAGGGCGGCTGGCCGAAGGACACGTCGACGCGTTGGCGATCTTGGCCGAGGCGGGGATGGAGCCACTCGGCGACTCAGCGACCTACGGCGTTTGGGCCGCTCGATCGCGCTCGGGTGGCACGACAGCGATTCGTGTTCCCGGTGGTTGGGAGCTTTCTGGTCGAAAGGAGTTCTGTTCCGGGAGTGGCCTCATTGACCGCGCGTTAGTAACGGCGGACACCTCTGAGGGCTACCGGCTCTTTGATATCGCGCTCGATGAGCACGTTGCTTGGGCTAATCACGAGTCGTGGCCGGCTATTGGGATGGCGGACTCCGTCAGTGAGACGTTGGAGTTCTCGGGGCCCGTATTGCCCGAGTCGAGTGTCGTAGGTGGCCCCGACTTCTACACGAATCGGCCGGGGTTCTGGTTTGGCGCCGCGGGCGTTGCCGCGTGTTGGTACGGCGGGGCCGTGGGCCTCGTGAACAATTTTATTGGTTCGCTACCTGGTGAACCGAACGCTCACGTGTTGGCCGACCTAGGAGAGGCGGTGGCCAACCTTGCCGCAATGCGCGAGGTCTTGAAGGACGCCGCCGAAGCCTTTGACCGCGATCCGAAGAACGAGGAGTTCCAAGCGCACTACCGGGCTCTTATCGTTCGTCAGGTGGTTCACGACGCCGCCACGAACGTGTTGGCGCGTGTCGCAACGGGCGGCGGCGCACGACCGCTCTGTCACGATCTCGATCAGTCGCGACGAGCGGCCGACCTGTTTGTCTACCTATCTCAACACCACGGAGGCTCTGATGCCGCCGAACTTGGTCGACTCGCGAGAGAGGTTGGCTCGTGGCACTGATTGTCGATGACAAGCATTTGGGCACCCCCGAGGGGCGATGGCGTGACGCAGGACTCCACGAGGACCTCCTTCACTTGGGACCGATTAATGCTCGTCGCCTCGTGGTGGTCTCACCCCACCCCGACGATGAAGTCTTCGGTGCCGGAGGACTCATCCAGGCCGCCTTGTCACAACGTGTGCCCGTCGAAGTGATTGCTGTGACGGACGGCGAGGCTTCGCATCCGAACTCGAGCGCCGCGGTCACGCTGAACGTCGCCCGAGTGCGTAGCGATGAATCACGCGAGGCGCTCGGTCGCTTGGGGTGGCGATCGCCACTGATCACTCGGCTCCATCTGGCCGATGGTGCCGTCACAGAAAACCGAGACGAACTTGATGCTGCGCTCGCCAGCCTCTTGTTGCCAGACGATCTGTGCGTGGCGCCGTGGCGCCACGACGGCCACCCGGACCACGACGCCTGTGGTGAGTCCGCGCTCGCCGCGAGTCGCGCCGTCGGCGCTCGGATGTTGGGGTTTCTCGTATGGGCGTGGCACTGGGCCGATCCCGAGGGGTCCAATATTCCCTGGGACGTTTGTCGACGCCTGGACCTGAGTCGTCGCGCCCGAGCTCGCAAGCGATGGGCGAGCGCCGCCTTTAACTCACAAACGCGGTCGCTTGGTCCCGACATCGAGGACGCGGCGGTGCTTCCTGCGCCGCTGATGCGTCGATTCTGGCGCCCCTACGAGGTCTTCGTTGACGAGACGGCGAGCGGGCCATGACCTCGACTGCGCGTGAGTATTTTCACACCATTTACGCCGCAAGCGACGATCCGTGGAACTTTGCGACCAGTTCCTACGAGCTGCGCAAATACGCACTGACGTTGGACTCTCTAAGGAATGAGCGCTATCGCAATGCCTTCGAGCCCGGATGTTCTATTGGCGTTTTGAGTGAACTCCTAGCACCACGCTGTGAGCGCCTTCTCGCGACTGACATCATTCCGTCGGCCCTGGCACGGGCGGCTCGCCGACTCGAAAAACATCGGAACGTCGTGGTGGAGCAACGAGCGATTCCGGAGGCGTGGCCCAACGACACGTTTGACCTTGTTGTCCTCAGCGAGGTGGCGTACTACTTCGATGCCGAATCCCTTGGTGACATAGTGTCGCATGTTGTTCGCTCGACCGAACCGGGGGCTCACGTCGTTGGCGTTCACTGGCGAGGCGACACGGACTACCCACTGACTGGCGATGGCGCACACGAAGTGATTAACGCACACATCAAACTGCGACAAATGGTTCACCACCTCGAAAAGGAGTTCGTGATTGATCTCTGGGAGCGTGTCGAATGAAACGCGAACACACCTCGGCGCGAACTCTGGCCGTGGGTGTCGTCGTGCCCGTGCACAACGAGCAAGAGTTGCTGGGATCGGCCCTCGCCTCGCTCACCGACGCGTTCGATGAGTTGAGCCACGGGTCGTTGCTTCTAAGAGCGGTGGTGGTGATGGACGCTTGCGCGGACGTCAGCGAGGAGATCGCCAGCGAATGGAGAGTTGCTCTGGTGCGACGTCGCCATCCGCTCGCGGTCACTCTGGCCACGAGTTCAGCGCACAACGTCGGTCGCGCGCGGGCGTTGGGCTGTGCGGTCTTGCTGAATCGGTGGTCTCGAATAGATCCCATGCGAATTTGGCTCGCGACGACTGACGCGGACTCACGGGTGCCGAGGGATTGGCTCACGACCCAACTGGCCCAACACGAGGTGGGCGTTGACTACTGGTGCGGGCGAGTGTCGGTTGCTGATTGGTCTGAGTACTCCCGCGATGTTCGATCACGCTGGCAACGCGAGTACGAAAATGAAAGCCAACCGATTCACGGAGCGAACTTGGGATTCAACGCTGCCACCTACCTCGCGGCTGGCGGATTCGAGCCTCTAGACACCGGAGAGGACCGAGCGCTCCATCGCGCACTCGTTACCCTCGGTGCACTCTCGCACTACGACTCGGCGGTTCGAGTTGTTACCAGTGCTCGTCGACAGGCCAGAGCGCCGTTGGGGTTCGCTCACGCTCTTGAGGTCATTCGTTCCGCGCCGCGCCTGCGCGCCCAAGTTTGAGCCGAAGAAGCGCCTCGGTGATGGGTTCGCGTTTCACGGGAATTGACCATTGTTGTCGCGTCTAGCCACAAAGGAGCGGGCCAGTCCAGAGCCGAAAGCGATGAGCCGGTCGGTGTGACTTCAGGTTCCGAGCGTGAAGGTTCAAGTCCCGGTCACCGAGGACGAAGTCACGCACGGCTACCCCTGGCCGTATCACCACAAGATGTAGGGGCAGGTGGCGCTAAGCCGCTACCCCGTTTGGTGAAAAGAGGTGACGGCCAAAGGCACCGGAGTTACGCCCCGTTAGTGATTGCAAAGGGTCGTAGCGTCGCTGGCATTGTAGATCGAACCAGGTATGTAACACGGACTCAAAGTGAGCGTCCCAACGAAATTGAGGGTGTCATTGTAAACGTCATAGCCACCCTCGCAGGTGATGGTTGTTGATGTAGCGCCAGCGCTTGAAAACTGCATCACGAACGGAGAACAGGTCCCATCATTAAAAGATGCACTTGACGCATTCCAGTTCGGGTCATTGAGGTAGAACGTATTGAGACCAAGACCACCGACAATGCCATCTGCCGGAATCGGTGTCGGAATATTTGTAATGCCATATACCGACCACTGGCCGGCGGGGCTTGTGCCTTGGCTGACGGCCCAGAACTCTCCATTGATGACTGCCGCACCACCAGGTGCAGTGATCCCATCGGTCGTCCCAACCGACTCGGCACTGTACGCCGTCACCGCAGTTACGGTAACCACTCCAATCAGCGTGTCGTTGTAATTGCCGTTATATGACGTGAGCGGTGTCTTCCCAGCCTGATCGACATTCCAGTGATGGACGGTCGTCGACGTGCCACGCACGATGAGTGTGATTGCGTACGACTTCGCCGTGGTCGATGTGTTCGCCTTGAACCTGGCCGAGCGAGCGACGGTGCCGGTCTTGCACCGCACTGTCGCTGCAAATCCCGCAATCGTCGGACTCGATGACCACCCGCAGGTCTTCGCGTTTCTCACCGCGGCGGTGAAAGTCACCGAGCCGCCGGATGCGCTAACTGTCTTTGTCGCAGCGCCCGCCTGGGCGAACACGGGGCCACCGAGAAAGAGGACAACGCCGGCGATACAGATTGCAAGCCTGTGCTTCATCGGTACTCCTAAAACTGTCCACATCATGACCCATGCGATAGGAAAAACGAAGGCTAAGCGCCCCTGTAGCGCCTAGGTCAAACCAAGCCGAAATACTGACTTGCGGAAATTAAGCGTAATCAGTACTTTTACATTTTACCACTGTGCATAACCTCCAGCTTGAGGGGCTGGTGTCCATAGGGGCGCGTGGGCGTACGTTCATGTCGGGTCTCCGACACAGGTTTTCCTATCCCGCTAACCGCCAGTGGATGGTTGCAGATCTGTCACGTCGGGTCTCCGACGGTAACAATTTCCGAACTAACTTCGATGATGGGGAGGATAACTTTCATGGTCAATTGGACTTGGAATTTACGATCTCGAGACGGAGGAATGAATGGTCTTGAGTTTTCACGAGCCACAACGGCTTCTGGGTTCACTAGAGCATTGATTCACGCTGCACCCACTCAACTTTCGGTTGAAGTTATCGATCATCTAGGAATCATGGTCGCTCGTGCGGTTGACCTCGATCGCATAGGCGACTACATACCTATGACGATGCTCACCCTTGACGGTGCCGAAATTAGTCGAAAAGAAGTGTGGCCCGACGACACTATGTATGGACTGCCCGTGTTGTTGGCCGGTGGAGAAGTGGGCATTCTTCGTGAGTGGCATCATTCCGAGGAATACAGTTGGTGGAAATGGTCACTGGAGCTGGCTAACCATACGGGACGACCGGCTGACTGGGCGGCGCCCGGCCAAGTTATTCAAAGATGACCTTCCGCCACTCTTGACGTCGTAGGGAATTCCGCATCACCGCATTGACGTTGCCCGGCGGCGCTTATTGCACAACGCTGGCGCAGTGTCGGCACTTGGTTGCTGCCAATGGCAGATCGTCAGACAAACAGAATGAACACGACTTTGTCGGAGCTGGAACGTCAGGTGGCCCAAAGACCGTTGTGCCCTTTCGAGCCATATAGGCACGGTAGGGGACTACGAGCGCAAAATAAATCACGATCATGAAGATGATGAAGTACACGATCGCCGAGATAAAGGCGCCGAGGTCGACGCGCTGACCATTTAGTGTCCACCCGAGGCCGGCGGACCGAGCACCGGTGCTTCCGGTCGCGTTCACCAAGGGCGTGATAATCGAATCGGTAAACGACTTGATGAGGGTACTGAACGACAGAGCCACAACGAGTCCCACCGAAATGACGATCAGATCGCCCCGCATTAGGAAGTTCTTAAAGCCTTTGGTCATTGGAATCTTCTCCTTTTTCATCTGTCGAGGTTTCTCCGAAACGAACCACGACAAGCGACTCCTACACGAGGGGCCGACGAAACTCGTGACGACGTCCATTCTCGCTCGCGCTCGACGCCCCTAGTTCAATCTGATCGATTACGTGAATGGTCCAATGACCATTTGACAAGTCGGCTGAGTCGTCTCCAAGTCGACCGAGGTTGTGAAGGCCGCTATGAATCCTGTTGGATTCGGTCTCCGACACTATGTTGTACAAGAGGTACACCTATGTTGTACAATTGGGGCATCAGCAAAATCTCCGTCAGTAAAGCTCGCGAAAAACTCTCTGAAGTGGTGGAGATGTCGCAGTCGGAACCAGTCGTACTAGAGCACTACGGTCGCCGGGCCGCAGTCGTGGTCAGTCCCAGGCACTATGACGAGATGCTCGACGCATTTGAAGAGTCACAAGACATCGTTGCGTTCGACGCCGCCTTGGCCGAAGAAGGGAACAACATTCCCTGGGAGCAAGTGAAGATCGACCTCGGCTGGTCGTGAGTGATTACCGAATCGAATTCAGACCAGCGGCACTGCTTGAGATTCGAAGAATCGACCGCTCCATTCAGCCACGCGTTCAAGGTGTCATCGCCCTTCTCGCTCACGATCCACGTCCACCGGCATCCCGACCACTTCGTGGGCGACCCGGCTATCGGCTCAGGGTGGGCGACTACCGAATCATTTACACCATTGATGACGGGATCCTCTTGATTGTGGTGGTGACCGTTGGTCGTCGACGCGACATATATCAATAAGCGTCCGCAAGGCTTCTTTAGTCGTGTAATTCGCCACCTACTTCGCGAGTAGACGCCAATGCTTGGAATCAGACCTGTCACGTCGGGCCTCTGACGCCGGTCAAGTCAGTCTTGTGCGACAACGAAGATGCAGAACGGGTGCCCATCGGGATCGGCGTAAACCCGTAACGGCTCCTCAACAGAACTCGAGCGGTCGACGCGTAACTGACCGCCAAGTTCAAGGACTCGTGCGTGCGCGGCGTTCAACTCGTTAAGGTCGCGCACCGTTAAGTCGAGATGTAACTGTTGTGGTACGGCTGAAACCGGCCAAGTCGACCTTGGCAATACATCAACTCGTTGAAACGCTAGGCATGGGCTCCCCGCTGGGGTTAGCAAGTTGAGCCAGTCACGGCCAACCGGATCGTCTTCGTCGGGACCCGGTGGCTCGTGTCCTTCTCGGTAGACGAGCCCGAGTAAAGATTTCCAAAACTCGGCGCTTACTCGCGGGCTTGTTGTATCAACAACTACCTGCGCGATCCGAGGCACTGTGTGGTCCGCCACGTTGAGCAGGTTACCCCGCTTGACAGACTTCGTTTCATTCGCGAATGTTCAAACGCCAGGATGGCTCGGCACAAGTTCCGCAAAATTGTTCTTTTGCGTTCGGCATCGTCGTAGATTTTTCTGGCTGAAAGCTAAATTACTCGATTGCTTTGGCAAGGCGAGCGTCGTAATCGTCAGCGAGTTCGAGCAGAGCCTTAGCCCCGTCGCCGACGAAGCATGATCCGTGCATTACGGCCAAGGTGGCTGGGGCGAGAGCGGCGAGGTTCCGAATGGTGGGCCCAGTCCGCGGCGTGATGCACGTAGCGCCAAACACGTCTTCGGCGAACGAGGAGGTCTCGAGGATGTCATCAGTCGTGATGGCGGGCGGGTCGCCGAGTTGGGTGAAAAGGTCGCCGCAGAGGAGCGTCTTGGTTGTCTCCTCATACAGCACTCGCGCCTCCCAACCGTGGGGGACGTGCGGCGTGTCGATGTGGCGTACGCGATGCCCTCCCAACTGGATGACTTGACCGTCCGCGAGTTGGACCGGCGTTCGGTCTGCCAAGTCGTTGAACGACACCAAACACCCCAGAGTCCCGTGGGCCACTTCGGCGTGGGGTGCGGCTGCGAGTAGCAGGTTCATGGCGCCGCACTCGTCAGACTCAAGGTGGCCGAAGGTGATCCAACGAAGTCGCTCGAGTGGGGTGATCGTGGCAATGGCTTCAGCCAAAAGGGGGAACATGGCTCGGGGTCCGGTGTGGAACAGCAAGGGCTCATCGTCGTCGATGAAGTACTGATTATATGTGAAACCGGTAGGTCCGATTTCGGGGACGAAAGTCGAGAAACGATAAATTCGGCTGGCGACTTCGACGATGCGTGTTTCCATTACTGATCTCCTTTAGGTGAGTGTGGTGTGTTCTTTTAGAACGGGACGACGGTGGTGAGTAGGCCGGTAGCGGGTGCGCGGCCGGAGAGCGTGCGGCAGAATTCAACGGCGTCGAGCGATAGGTGCTCTGCTCCGAGAAGGTCGGGGTCGTGGACGTACGTGCCACCTGCAGGGCCAGAGAGCTCGAGCACGAAGCGCTCGCGATGTCGGCGCGCCCATTCAGCGACAACGTCGGCGACGATGCGACCATCGTGGTCGGTGCTGAGTTCGAGTGGCCGGTTGAGGGCGCGGGACATGTCGACGCGGTGCATCCATAGATCGCGTAGATAGATGGTATCGATGAGGTAACCAAATTTCCAAGTCTCGTGCACGGGTCCATCGACGGCAAGGCTCGCGTGATTACGCACGAGCGCTGGTACGCGATTGCGGCCACGGACAGTCTTGGGCGCAATGTCCACAAATCGCTCCACAATCTGGATGGGGCTGAGGTTGATTCGCTCGCGCACCTGCACCGCGGACAACGCGGCTTCGAGCGTTCCACCTCGTTGCTTTCGGTGGGAACGGGCGCGCCGCAGTTGGTGGATGTTCTCGCGCATGGACGCGCCCGCTTCGCATGCGCCAAGTACATGTTGGTACATCGCTCGGACATCCCAGGCGGGGCAGTCAGTAGCCCTCGACCACGCTGCGTCATCGAGGGATCGGAGCGCCGCGACTGTTAACGCCAATTCACCTGCCTGAAGGCGCATGGCCTCATGATGTGTCAACGGTTCGATAGTCGAAATTTCGATTGTCGTCACGTGTGGACTCCTTTGACTTGAGTTGAACGGGATGCTGGCTCTCGCGGCGCCCGGGTTGGCTTGCAGTGGGCGAGGAACATGTCAACCGTTTCGTCGATAAGACGAGTCCAGCGATCCCCTCCGGGATTATTGGAGACCTGCTGGTCGACCAGGCCGGTTATCAGCGCGGTCCACATGTCGAGATGGCGCGTCTCGGTTATCCCGTTGAGGGCGAGCCTGCCCCGGGCGATTTCCAAGGAACCCACCGCCGGGGCGTAGGACTCTGGTGACGGCTCAAATCCAGGGATCGTCCGTTGGAACAGCAGTTGATAATGCGCGGGAGAATTGGTGCAGAACTGGGAAAACCGTCTCGCACTCGCCTTGAGCACTTCGCGAGGGTCATCGCTGTCGAATGGTTCGGCCATTCGTTCGGCGAACTCCGTTGCCGCCCGGCCGAACATTGCGTCGTAGATAGCGTTCTTTGAGTTGAAATAGGCGTACACCGTCGGCGCAGTGATTCCTGCTCGACGGGCCAGATCCCGGAGCGATAGGCCAGCCAGACCCTCCTCTACCACCAGTGACCAGGCCGCATCGATGATCGCATCTTGAGCGGCACGTCGCCGAGTTTCGCGCCAGTGGGCAATCTCTGGAGGATTAGTCATTGTTCGTAATACTTGCACACTGTTAAAGTTCCGTCAAGTGCTGTTGGCGCCTTTGTCCGACCGAGTTTTCGTCAACGCGTACGTGTGAATCAATTGGCGCAAGGTCGTACTGCGCGATTGACGACTTGGGCTCTGTCCGGGCGTCTGGTGGTCAGGCGTAAGTGCTTGGTAGCAGAACGATAACATCGAGCCTCCGTCACCAGCAGTCTTGAAGTACCGACTCGTTCCCCGCCAAAGGTCTACTCAAGATGCAACAAACTGCATCTGTCGGAGGTAGGAAAACAACAACTTCTATGGAAGCCACACATGTACCACGGACAGTGCAACCCGTTCGGGTTCGTCGGGAAGTTGGTCACCGAAGATCTCGCTGAGGAGGCCGTGGACCACGGGGTGGAGTCGATCCTCCGTAAATCTTTCGCAATCCTCCTCCGTCTCCCATAGGTCGATGTAGCGCAGTCCGCCCTCTGGTCGCTCGGTGGCGATATGCGCGATGAGACCTTTCGGTGCATCTTCGCCTAAACCGGCAACAATCCGCTGGTAGAACTCGGCGTTTATGGGGACATCTTGAGTGAACGCATAAGTCATGGTTACAACTCCTCATAGTTAATCCGAAGTAGGATCGGATTAATTATGACCCCCAGAGATCCAAAAGTCAAGACTTCCTCATATGACGCCGAACTTCGCCAGGCACGGTCCGCCGAGACGAAGCAGCGAATCGTAGAAGCTGCTCGCGAACTGTTCCTCGAAGACGGATACCGATCGACGACGATGGCAGGGATTGCAAAGCGGGCGAGAGTGAACGTCGACACCGTCTACGAGTTGGTCGGACGAAAGCATGTCCTCTTGCGTGAGTTGATCGAACAAGCGATTTCTGGCGTCGATCACGCGGTGGTTGCCGAGGAACGCGCTCACATCAAGGCGATGCGTCTGTCGACAGATCCGGTCGAGAAGCTGACGATCTACGCGCACGCCATGAGGAAAACGCATGCGCGGCTTGCACCACTCTTTTTGGCATTACGCGATGCCTCGTCCACTGAGTCCGAAGCACGGGACGTTTGGCGAGAGATCAATGACCGACGAGCTGTGAATATGCGTAAGTTCATTCGTGACTTGCGCCATGTTGGAGGTCTTCGCTCAGACCTTTCCATCGAATCGGCTGCTGATGTTGTCTGGGTTATTAACAGTTCGGAGTTGTACTCGCTCTTTACGAAGGAGCGTGGTTGGTCACCGAACCACTATGAGCGCTGGCTGGCCGATACCATGTGCCGTCTTCTAATCCCTAAGGCTCCCGTCAATACGTGAATCGGGGGCAACGGGTTATCAGTGAAGTTGCGAATTGAGCCTCGCCAAGCGCCAGTGCTTGGTAGCAGACCTGTCACGTCGGGTCTCCGACACCAAAGATGGAGTCACGTTGGCATCACTCTTGACGTTTCGCCACTGTCACGTAGGAGCGTTTCTCCGTCGAGACTTCATGGGAACGGCTCGACACGGTGCTGAATGGGTTTCGATCGAAGAGGCGTGCGTCAGTCGTACCTTTGAGTATTTCATCATTGAGCGTCTAGTTCATAGTCATGACTCAGGAATATGGTCTCGCCAGGAATGGTGCGGTTCGTAGCCGATAGTCTCTCGGGCGCGGTTGATTGCGAGCAACGTCTCATATTCGCCGATGTCGCGAGTCAACGGCACCCCGGGGAATACTTCGGTCATAAGTCCGGCCGATGGTCGATTCATGACGGTGTCCGCTGCGGCGATGATCAAACCAGGGCTTCCGGCGACAGCCTCGAAAGGTGCGGTCAGTGCCTGGAGGCACGCAGTGGCGACGTCTCGTACGTCGACGTAGCCCCACAGATTCCATTTGCGAAGATGGGGATTTGACCAGTACGAGGGGAACTCTTGGTAATCCTCGGGATACATGATGTTGGAGAAGCGGAGCGCTACGAACGGTACTCCTGACCACTCGGATATCTGTCCGGCGATGGTCTCACTCGCAATCTTGGAAAGCGCGTACGTGACGGTCGGAAATGGGTAGTGGTCTTCGTCGACCGGGGCGTATCGAGGGGGCCGTCCGTCAACTTCCATGGATGGAAATTGCTGACGGGTAACTCCAAAAAAGAGGCCGAGTGTGGTCTCACTTGATGCCCATACGACCCGACTCAGGCCGAGGTTCGCCGCGGCGTAAAAGATGTTGAAGTTCATCGCCATATTGGCGGTGAACGTGACGGAGGGCGTCTGTAGGCCGGGGGCTGGAATGTTGGCGAGATGGATAACGGCGTCGACGCCCTTGAGCACCTCGAGCGCCTGACCGTAATCAGTCAGGTCAGCCCGAAGGAGTCCTTTTTCCGCATCCTCTCTAGAAACCTCAAGATCAGTAGCAGCGACTTCGTAGCCGTGTTGGAGAAGGTCTCGCACTACGGCTCGTCCCGCTTTCCCACTTGCTCCCGTCACGCAGATGCGACGTGGCGTTGCAGCTTCCATATCAACCTTCTTTCTAAGTGTCTTGCAATCCTGTCAGTCCAACGCAATCCAGCCATAACTGGACCGCGCTGCAGCAAAGCCTCAAGTGCCAATGCTTGGTATCAGTATTGTCCCGTCGGCTCACCGACGTGGACCGCACGCTTGACGTTTCCATCCCTACTTCGTCCCTACAATTCGGTCGAACTAGCCTGGACTCTGTGGATCTAATGAACGAATCTCCAGATAACTACGGGCTCAAAGGACGAGGTGGACGGTTCTACCAGAACACCCAGATCTACGCGGGTACTAATCAGGTTCAGCGAGTCGTCGTCGACAAACATCTCCTTAAGTAGGGAACTGTGGTCAACGCGTCATCTTCTAACAACGCCTTCGTTCGACGCGCGCTGCTCACGATCAATCCAGCCATCACACTGCGTGCCGCGGATTCGCTCGATCTGCGAGCTCACGCCAAGGTCAGTGCGGTCGTGGGCGTGCCCCTTCGTCAACTGCAACAGCGAAGAGACGTGGTCGCCTTCGCGACCTCGGCCCCCATGGCGGCACTCAAGGGGTTGCTGGAGTTGCTCGCGCTAGCGCCACTCGACGAGGTCATCGAACACCTCGGTGACCACGCCGAAAGTCCAACGTATGAGCAACTGGCAAAGGCCATTGATGAGTTGCTCACGTCGGGTTCGTCCATTGACGACGCGGTCGCGGTTTTGGCGTACGCCATCAGCGAGTCGTTTCCCGCGGCGCCACACTGTCGCCGTCTGTTCGAAGAACGCGAAGTGTTCGCGCTGGCGGAACTGCCAGAGATCGTCGCGCCAACTGTCTTGGCCTCGCCTCGTGAAGTGAACCCAGCGATTCGTGAACAGCGAAGGGCCAGACGAGAAGAAGAGAAACGTCGCAAAAAACCAAATTCGCTGACTCGCCCGTCGCGCCCGACGAGGTCAAAGATCGTGCCACCGAGTTCGCACCCGAGCGCGAAGTCTCACGTCGACGTGACGCCAGCGCCGCCGTCGCGTCGTCGATTGCTCTTCACGCCCCTTGAACTCTCTCGATTCGACGTGGCGCACCCGCTGGTGGGAGCAGTCTTACTCGTGGAAGTTCCCTTCGACGCGCTCGATCCAGACTTGCCCGACGTCTCTTCCAAGGAACGTCCCGCGCTCGTGGTGGCGGCCTCGGGTGATGAACTCCTCCTTCGACCGATTTACTCGAATCCGTCTACGACGCGCTCTATCTTTCAGCCCTGGCGTCGAGTAGGACTGGACCACGTGTCCTACATTGACGATGTACGCGTTGTGGTCGCGAACGTTGACCCCCACGTCCAAGTGGGTCAACTCACGGTGTCGGAGTGGAACGCACTGAGCTGACGTCTCGGCTCGTTGCGCCTTGACGCTTGGGCCAGTGAGTAATCAACGTGACGATACCCGCGAGGGCGAGTGCCAACCCCGCTAGTTGCACGCCTATCGAACCACTATGGGACTCTTGACCGAGGAGCAGTCGCTCGTCGAGAGTACGCACGAGACCCCAGACGATCATGCCAATGGCGGTGACGACGCCGACGGTGTGTTTGAGGCGGGTTCGCTCGAGAGTGAGGAGCACGAGCCATAACAGGGCGTCTTCGGCGCCTTGGATAAGCGGCACGGGTACTCGTTTTCCGACTTGACCCACGTAGTGCAGCCCGAACCACTGGTGCGTGAGATGACCTCCACCATTCACCATGAACTGGGGACCGAGCACGCGACCAAGCGCCCAGCCGGCGATTAGTGCAGGGACTAACGCGTCGGTGAACTTCGTGAGCGCGGTCTCTGGCCACCAACGACGCTGAAGAAAAAGTCCCACGACGAGGGCGAGCGCGATCCCGCCAAAGCTCGCGAGTCCTCCTTGCCAGATCGCGACCCAGCGGCTTAGATGGCCGCCGTAGTAGTGCCAGTTCGTCGCGATGTTCGCCGCACGCGCGCCGACGAGGCCGCTGACGAGCAACCACACCGTATAGCGAGCGAACAGCTCAAGGTTGACGCCAACTCGCTGGAGGCGGCGTCGGGCGTAGAGATAAGCGACGTACGCAGCAATAGCCAGTCCGAATCCGTAGGTATGAAAGACGAGGGGACCGAGGTGAAACGAGGTGGGGACGCCGGACACGCCTAGCCTCGGGGGCGACCGAGTCCTACGAAGCCGTACCCGAGTCGCAGCGGCACGATGTGCACGCGCGTGCCGGTCTGTTCGGCTTCGATCATCTGGTCGTGACCGACGTACATCGCGACGTGTTGGTCACCGTTGTAGCCATAAAAGAGAAGATCGCCCGGTTGAATGTCGATCAGCGGGACTCGTACCGTGTCGTTGTACTGGGCGCCGGAGTAGTGGGGCAGGTGGATGCCCGCCGCGTCGTAGGCCAACATGATCAGACCAGAACAGTCGACGCCGTATTTACTCGCGCCGCCCCATACGTACGGAGTACCGATCAAACCGAGCGCCGCGAGAATAGCGATATTGGCCCTCGAGTCGGGCGGAGGAGCCGGAAAATTACTGTTTGGCTGGGCGTTGCGAAGCGTACTGGCCGATTGCGCGGCGGCGGCGGCTTCGGCCTGGCTTATGAAGACCGCAATTTGGCCTTTTACCTGACCAAGTGCTTGATTGAGAGAGCTCTGGAGGATTCTCGAGGTGTGGTACGACTTTGCGGCGTCCCGGGTGACGGCCCGCGCGTTGGCGTCTTGGGCGTTGAGTAGGCCGCGCTCTTGGGTCAGTTGGATGCGGTAGTTCTTCAAGCTCGCGACGGTGGCGCTGATATTGCCCTCAGCGAGTTGGGTGTAGACGGTGGTCGCGCCGACCTTCGAGGCGTTCTTCGAGAAGAGGGGATTATTGCCCTGGTTGGAGCCGTTGGTCACGTAGGCGAATATCACGTCGGTGCGAAGTTGATTGTTGCCCTTGGCGACGTTGCCCTCAATGGACGCGACGACCGCCTTGGTGTTGGTGATCTCGTTGTTCAGTCGGCGGAGATTGATTTGCGCTTTGTCGTACTTTTGACCCAAAAGTTCGACCTGGCCGTTGATGCGGTTGATCTGGCTCAGCAGCGTCGCGGCCTTGGTTCGATCGTTCGTGAGCGACGACGCACCCGCGGACCGTGGCGAAACAGCCGTAGTGCCAACGGACACTGCGACGACAGCCACCATGGAAATAATCCACCGGAACGGCTTAAGTCCACTAGGTAGCTGCAGCGCCGAAAACACTGTGTGCTCGACGTCACTCACCCATCCAGGCTAGTTGAAGGGGCCGGTTCCAGGGGTCTGGAACCTCATAAGGATTTCTGAACTTCCTGATAGAAGGATATTTACTGGTGGCGGGACGTCACCGGTGGATGGTCGAATTCTAGCGTCGAGACGCCTCGCGCATAGGCTCGGCGACATGTCTCAGCGCTCTCGCCTCCTTCCTCGTCGTTCATGTCTTTCCACTCCAGGATCCTCTGATCGATTTCTCGCCAAGGCTCCCACGGCGATCGCGGACTTCTCTTTCCTGGACCTCGAGGACTCGGTCGCGCCCAATGAAAAGGTCGCGGCCCGCTCCAAGGTGGTCAACGCCATTCGCAACCTGGCGTGGGACGACCGGGTGCTCTGCGTTCGGGTCAACGCGTGGGACACGCCGTGGACTTATGGTGACGTGATCGAGGTCGTCGGAAACGCGGGTGAGCGACTCGACGAGGTCATGTTGCCCAAGGTTCGACGTGCCTCGGACGTCGTGGCGCTCGATCTTCTGCTCAGCCAGGTCGAAAAGAATGCTGGGCTGGCGAGTGGCCATATTGGCATCGAGGCGCAGATTGAAACTGCTGAGGGCCTGATCAACGTGGAGGAGATCTGCGCGGCCTCGGCCCGTCTCGAGTCCATCGTCTTTGGCCCGGCCGACTTCGCGGCCTCGATTGGCATGCCCGTCACGACGATTGACGAAACGATCCACGACGCGCCGTCGAACCCCTTTAGTTACGTCTTTTCCAAGATCTTGATGGCCGGTCGGGCCAACGGTCTTTACGTCATCGACGGTCCGTTCTTAAAAGTGCGCGACCTTGACGCACTTCGCTTCGCCGCGACGATCACGGCGTCCTATGGCTTCGACGGCAAGTGGGCGCTGACACCCGATCAAGCGTTGGTGTTGAACGAGGTGTACTCACCAAACCAAAAGCTCTTCGATAAGTCATTCGACATTCTCGACGCGTATCGCATAGCTACCGAGGACAATCGCACTGGTGCGGTGATGTTCGGCGACGAAATGATCGACGAGGCGTCGGCAAAGATCGCCAATTCATTCGTTGCCCGCGGGCTTAGATCAGGCATGACCCGCTCAGCCAAGAAGTAATACCCTAATAGGAGGACCTCCTATTAGGGTGTGCCCATGGCCACCGTAACCGTCTCGCCAACCACGAGACGGGACCGACTGCGAGCGGCGTTCACACCCGACGAATGGCGTCGGGTGTATGGAATGCTCGCCTTCATCGTGTTCTTGCACGTGGCGGGTTGGACCTTATTATTCGTCGCGTCAAGTCACCATTTCGGTGCGTCGAGCGGAAAATTACTCGGCGTCGGTACCGGCGTCTTGGCGTACACCCTCGGCATGCGACACGCCTTTGACGCCGATCACATCGCCGCGATCGATAACACGACCAGAAAGTTCATGTCCGAAGGTAAGCGTCCCATGTCGGTGGGATTCTTCTTCTCGTTAGGTCACTCCACCGTGGTGTTTGCGCTCACGGTGTTGCTCGGCCTGGGTGCGCGCGCGCTCGGCAGTCAAATAAAGAACAACCACTCCTCGCTGCACCACTACGGAGGACTGATCGGCACCATGGTGTCGGGCGGCTTCTTGTACCTGATCGCGACGTTGAACCTCATCATCTTGGTGGGTATCGTCCGGCTGTTCTTTCAGATGCGCCAGGGTCGCTTCGACGACTCAGAACTAGAAAAGCACCTCAATGCTCGTGGATTCATGATGCGATTCTTTGGGCCCGTGGCGCGCTCGGTTGACGCGCCGTGGAAGATGTACCCCGTTGGCGTGCTCTTTGGTCTGGGCTTTGACACCGCGACGGAAATTGCGTTCTTAGTCTTGGCCGGAACGTCAGTGGCGGCCGGAATGCCGCTCTGGGCGATACTCAGTCTTCCTCTTTTGTTTGCTGCGGGAATGTGTTTACTCGACACCATTGACGGATCGTTCATGAACTTCGCCTACGGCTGGGCCTTTTCCAAGCCGGTGCGAAAGGTGTACTACAACATCGCCATCACTGGATTGAGCGTCGTTGTCGCGTTCTACATCGGCACCCTCGAGTTGATGCAGGTGTTGACGCAAGAGGTCCACTTGAAGGGCGGCCTCTGGCGTTACGCGGCGAGCTTCAATATCAACAAAGCTGGCTTCACCATCGTGGGCATCTTCGTCGCGACCTGGGTCTTTGCGTTGTTGTACTGGAAGTACGGCCACGTGGAAGAGCGTTGGGAACGTGCCGCTTTGAAAGCCCAGCAAGAGCGCGGCGAAGCGCCCGACCGTCACTCCGCGGGCATCACCTTGGGCGCGGTACACGCGCCCTTCACCATCGACGAAACGTAGTTACGAGCGAACGTCGTCGAGTAAGCGTCGAGCAATGACTTTGAGGCAGAGCGTCTCGTCAGCGCCCTCGAAGATCGACAGCACCCGCGCGTCAACGAAGTAGCGACTGACGGGGTACTCCTCGGCGTAACCCATACCCCCGTGGATCTGCATCGCTTCGCGCGTGATCCACTCAGCAGCGCGACAGACGTAGGCCTTGGCCATCGATGCTTCGAGCGCGCCCTTGCCGCTTCCCATGAGGCGAGCGACGTTGAGCGAGAACTGCCGGGCGCATTGGATCACGGCCGCCATGGTGGCGAGCTTGGTACGGGTGAGTTCGTAGTTAATGATCGCCTCGCCAAAGACCTGACGCGTTCTCGCGTAGTCGAGCGCGGCGTCGTAGGCCGCCTGCATCACGCCCACCGCTCGCGCGGCCGTTTGAATTCGGCCGTTCTCGAATCCGGCCATCTGGAAATAGAAACCCCTTCCGAGACCCGCGTCACCTCCGACGAGACCGTCGTCCGGGACGAACCAGTTCTCGAAACTCAACTCGTAAGAGTGCATCCCGCGATAACCAATGGTGTCGATGGGGCGGCCTTCGAGGCGACCGTTGGCGCCGTGGCGTCCCTCGGTGGTGGCGTCTTGGCGAAAGAGGAAGCCGTGGCTGTCGCCCCGGGGTTTCTCAACGAGAAAGAGTGAGAGGCCCCGATGGGCGAGTGATCGATCGGGATCGGTTCTAGCGAGCAACACGAGGACGTCGGCCCGAGCCGCGAACGTGCACCAGGTCTTCGCGCCATTGATCAGCCAACCGCCTTCTGTTTTGGTCGCGCTTGTCGTGATCCCCGCGACGTCAGAGCCAAAGTCCGGTTCGGTGACCGCAATCGCACACAACGCCTCGGCGCTCGCGAGGCGAGGCAACCAGTGATGCTGCTGTTCTTTCGTGCCACCGTTCAACAGTGCGCGAGTGAGAATCTCGGGTCGGGTGATGAGTGAGCCACCGATGCCGAGACTGCCCCAAGAGAGTTCTTCGGTGGCGACGACCATGCCGACGTACTCCGACTCTCCGCCACTCGAGAACCCGCCGAACGCTTCGGGTATCGACAAGCCGAAACCACCCAGCTCATTTAGCCCGCTGATGATCGACTCGGGTATGTCACCGTTGGTTCGGTGCACTTCTTCCGCGTGAGGGCGGACCTGCTCTTCGGCGAAGCGATGAAAAACGTCACTCACCATGGCGAAGTCCTCACTGAGGTGCCGTGGACCTGGTGTTTCGGCGAGAGTAGCGAGAAATGAAGGATCACGATACGTCGAGACGAAGGACTGAAAGGGAGTGAACCACTCGGCCTTGACGCCCCAGAGATCTTCGCGCCCGAGGACGCGATCGGCGAGATCGGCCAACGCGAGAGCGAGGAACGCCGCCACGAGTCGTGACTCGACGTCGCCTTGGGCTGCGTACGTGAGACACGAGCGCGCCGCGGCGATCGCGCTAGCGCCGTGGGCGAGGTCGTACGCGAGTGTTTCATTGCCGTCGACGCCACCGCGTGTCGCGAGTTCGCGTAACGCGCCGTCCAGTATCGACTGCGCGTGCTCGATGAGGGAGGCGGCGGCGTCAAGATCGAGCACGGGCGAGGTCATAGATGAAATTTACAGGTTCTCGAGTTCGGCGCTCGTCGACTGCTCACGACGCGCGTTGAGCGGGTCTCTCGCGCGCAAAGACCCTGCGACGGATTACACCTAGGCTTGGTTGGGTGAATATAACAATGCTCCTCGCAGACTCGGCGCAAGTGGCCGACGGCAAGCTCTACGTGCTCGGCGGCGGCTGGTCCGTCACCGGACCCGAGCCAACACCATCGGCGGTCGCCATCAAAGTGAGTGTTGACTCACACGAGTTCAATACGTCGCACCACTGGGAACTCTTCATTGAAGACGCCGACGGCCAACCGGTGCGCTTCGAGACACCTGAGGGTTCACAGATCATTGAAGTGCGCGGCGATTTCTCCGCTACGGCGCCCGACGACGTCCCGGTGGGTACACCCGTGGACGTACCGATCGCGGTGAACTTTGGTCCGATTCCTTTAGCCGACAGCTCGCGCTACACCTGGCGAATGGTGATCGACGGTGAGACCCTGCCGGGTGGTCTCGTCTCCTTTACGACCCGACCCGCGCGCCAAGTCAATGAAGAAGAGTAAGCCCGCGTCTACGTCAAAGAGGCAGACTTAAGCAATGGCTACGTACGAGCGACCCTTCGGCCGTTACTTCGAAGACTTTGAGGTCGGCGACGTCTTTCGACACTGGCCCGGCAAGACGATCACCGAAGCTGACGACCACCTCTTTTGCATGATCACGATGAACCACCACCCGCTGCACACCAACGCGTGGTTTGCGGAGAACGAAACCGTCCACAAGAAGAACGTCGTCGTGGGCAATCTTGTCTACTCACTCGTGCTGGGCATGAGTGTGCCCGACGTGTCGGGCTCGGCGATCGCCAACTTAGAAGTTGAGTCGTTGATCCATCGAAACCCGACGTTCCATGGCGACACGGTGTACGCCGAGACCCGCGTGTTGGAGAAGACGCCGTCGGCATCAAAAAATGATCGAGGCGTCGTGGTCGTTGAGACCAAAGGATTCAATCAAGACGGACTCGAAGTCTGTTACTTCCGTCGAAAGGTCATGGTCTGGAAACATGAGTTCGCTCCCGCTCGCCGACGTCCCTACGGCGAGGACGTCTGGGCCTAACGATTACGCCGCGTTCCGACGCGCGCTGCGTCGTGTTGCGCCGCGGATAACTCGAGGGCTGCCGTGGATTGGACACGAGAGTCCCTGGGCCATCCTCGTCAGCGAAGTCATGTTGCAACAGACCCAAGCTTCACGCGTCATCGAACCGTGGCGCCGCTTCGTCGAGCGATTTCCGACCCCCAGTCACTGCGCTGACGCGTCGCTCGCTGAGGTATTGACGCACTGGCGTGGTTTGGGGTATCACCGACGAGCCAAGGCACTGCACCAGACGGCGACGGTGTTGCGTGACGAGTTCGATGACGTGGTGCCACGCGAGGTCGCTCGTCTTCGCACGCTGCCCGGCGTGGGTGAGTACACCGCGAGCGCAGTGGCGTCCTTCGCCTACGGCGAAGAAGTAGCGGTGCTTGACACCAACGTGGGCCGAGTGCTTGCTCGAGCCCTCGAAAATCGACGACTCGGGGTCAAGGAGGCGAGAGACCTCGCCACGCAACTACTTCCACGCTCAAAAGGCGCCGCCTTCAATCAAGCGATGTTGGATCTTGGCGCGCAGTTCTGTCGAGCGAAACCTAACTGTGCGATCTGCCCACTCGAGGCGCACTGCGCGTGGCGACGACGCGGCGGTGAGGACCCTGCGCCACGCAGTGCGGGAGTCTCTCGTCCACAGCCTCGATTTGAGGGATCGAATCGACAACTGCGCGGCAAGATTCTTGACGCACTACGACAAGGCCCGCACACGAGGCGTCAGTTACAGGGCGTCTTTGGCTCGGTTCCTCGGGTTCGTCGAGACGACGTGCTCGAAAGCCTCGTTCGCGATGGGCTGATCACTTCTCACGAGCGGATCTACTCGCTAGCGTCGCACTAGTCGTCAAGAAACGCGTCGATCGCACGACGCACGGCGTCTGGTTGTTCGAGGTGCAAGAAGTGCCCGACGTCCGGAAGAACTTCGTACTTCGATGTGGCGCTGAGACAGGCCCGAACTTTCGTGGCGTCGAGCGGTGCGATACAGCCGTCGTTGGCGCCATGAAGGTAGAGCGTCGCTACATCCGAGGGACGAAGCGCAGCGTCGGCCAACGATTGGAGCGACGGGTCGGTAATTGGTGAACTGGCAAACATCGCTCGGTAGTACTCGAGCGCTGCCTGAAGATGGCTCCTATCGCCCAGAGACTGGCGAACGAACGTGAGGTCATCGTCGGGTTCGTAGTTGGGTGACCACGTTCTCCACAGGCGATCCAAAAAGTCAAAGTCGTTTTGGGCAACGACAACTTCGGCGAAGGGTTGTTGAAAGTAGAACATGTACCAGCTTCGCCGCAGTTGATCGAACGAGCCCAGCGACTCGGCGAAGAGCGCCAGCGGTGGCAACGCCATTGTGACCGCCTTCGCCCAACGCGCGGGCTCGGCGCTCGTCGCGACGTACGCGGCGCTCGCACCCCAGTCGTGACCGACGATGATGGCGCGTTCATCGCCACCGAGACGTTCGTGTAGCACCAGCGCGTCGTGCGCCAATGACACGAGTTGGTAGTTGTTGCTCGCTGAGGGTGACGAGGGAGCGTAACCGCGTGTGAAGGGAGCTACGACGTGATAGCCGCGTTCGACAAGGTGTGGCGCCAGATAGCGAAACGTGTGAGCGGTATCGGGAAAGCCGTGCAGACAGAGCGCAAGCGGCGCGTCGAGGGCGCCGTAACTCATCGCGCGTATCGTCACGTCGCCAACGTCGATCACGAGATCGTTCATGGTCTTCACGATAATCAGAGTCGGCCGGTAACGTGGGTGCCGTGGGCACATTCGACAGAGCGCTCGGCAAAGACGTCCTCGGTCACTACCTCACCGGTGTCGTAGTCGTGACCGCGCTATCGCCCTCGGGGCCGGTGGGATTTACTTGTCAGACCTTCGGTTCACTGTCGCTCGAATCGGCAACGGTGTTCTTCGCGGCGTCCTCGACGTCGAAGTCATGGGCTCGAATGCAAGAAGTCGGGCTGATCGGGATCAACATCTTGCGCGACGACCAGGCATTACTTGCTCGAGCGTTCGCCACGAGTGGCACCGATAAATTTGCTGACGTCAGCTGGTTCGCGGCACCGAATGGCTCACCTCTCCTCGATGGTTCTCTCGCGTACTTAGAGGGCACTCTTCAAGAGGTTGCCAACCACGGCGATCACGATATCGCCATCGCGAGTATTGACTACGCCGACACGCGCCTCGGCGCCCCCTTGGCGTACTTTCGAAGTGGTTTTCACGAACTCGCTTGATGAGATGGCGTTCACTACGCTTCGTGCTGTGAACTCTAAGGGCGAAATGAGTAGCGCACGAAGGGAGCGAGAGTGATTCTCGCCTTGAAGGTCATCGCCGTCATTCTGGTAGTTCTTCTCCTCACCGCGGTGGCGCTGCGAATTCGTAAGCTCCGCAGAGATGAGACGCGAGAGCTCACCGAGCCGCTAGAGCGTCGACTCGTTGCGCCGCCACCGTCGCCGTACGCACCGTCGAAGGGCTTTCGTCTCATTGACGGAACGGGTGAACCATTGGCTCGACCGGCCGTGGAGCGTCCGCGTCTCGATCCCGACCGTCACTACGTCTTTAGCGAGACGACGTTGAATACCGACGAAGTCGTCGCCACGAATCGGCGACACAACGACGACTGGTTCCTTTCTCGATCGTCGCACCAATCGACGTTGTCTATTTTGCTGCGACGAGTGCTCGTCATAGTCTTGGTCTTGTTAGTCATCGCAGTTGTGGTGACGTACTACGTCAATCACCACTCGACCAAGACTCCAAAGGCGGGCGTCCACTCAACCTCGACGTTGACGACGACGACGACGTTGACGACGTCGACGACTGTATTTCCTTCGTCGTTTCAACCAACCTCAACGAGTGGTCAAAATGCCAGCTATAACGTGCCCGCCTCGACGTACCAAGTGGTCGTATCGGGGACGCGCGGTGCCACGTGGGCGGTCTACAAAATGGGACCCAAGAACACACTTGAGTGGCAGGGCCGAGTCGCGAAGGGCCTCAGCGAGTCGCTGCCAATGACGGGGAACTCGTACGTCACGTTGGGATCTCCCTCGAACGCCACGGTGAGTGTCGGAGGTAGCCCCGTGACCTTTCCAACGCCGTTGCCCCCGACGTTGAACCTGGTCTTTACTGCGCTTGGCTCGCCGACGAATTCGGGATGATCTCTGACAAGAGCCACGCAATGACTTGTGCCTCGTCACGCCACGCGTCGTAACGCCCCGACGGTCCACCGTGACCGGCGCCCATCTCGGTCTTTAGAACGGCGCGATTCGCTTCATTCACGTCGCGCAAGCGAGCCACCCACTTCGCGGGTTCCCAGAATCCAACGCGAGAGTCGTTGAGGCCCCCTGACGCGTAGAGATGTGGATACACCCGAGGCGATCCGTCATCGTTCGTCGCGCGCACGTTGTCATACGGTGAGTAGCTCTTCATCGTGCGGTACGAACTGGCACTGGCGTCAGGGTTTCCCCACTCCTCCCATTCACCCACGGTTAAGGGTAAAGAATCATCGAGCATTGTGGTCAACACGTCGACGAACGGCACTTCGGCGATAACCGCGCGAAAGAGTTCCGGTGCGGCGTTCATGGCCGCCCCCATTAAGAGCCCACCGGCAGAACCGCCGCGAATGGCGAGTTGCTCGGGCGAGGTCCACCCCTCGTCGATGAGCCACGCTGCCACCGTGACGAAGTCGCTGAAGGTCGTGGGTTTTTGTGCGAGCCGACCCATTTCGTACCACGAACGACCCATTTCACCACCGCCGCGAACGTGCGCGATAGCAAAGATCACGCCCCGATCCAGCAGTGAGAGACGAAGCGAGGAGAACGAGGGATCAATCGAGATCTCGTAACTGCCGTAGCCGTAGAGCAGGAACGGCGAAGTGTGGCGTGCGCTAAGCGAACCGTCGTCGTTGACGACGACGAGGTCGCGACGCGCGACTATTGATATCGGCACCCGAAGTTCGTCACTGGTCGTCACCCACATTCTCCCGGTCACGTAGTTGGACTCGTCGTAACCCCCCACCACTTGTTGTTGTTTACGAACGATCAGCTCGCCGCTCGCCACCACCACGTCAGCAATTAATCGCGGCGTCGTTAACGACGTCAGCAGCACCCGAACTTGGGTCGTGTCGAAGTTTGGATTCGCCGAGATAGCAACGGTATTTGGAAAGGCGCCACCTTCGACGAGGGACGAGCGCTCGAGCAGCTCCCCTCCAAAGGGGTCATCGCCCGAAGGGATAGGTACCAGTCGCAGCGCGGCGCAGCCGTTGTCGCGTTCACTGAGTACGAGAAACGATTGAAACGCGTCCACGCCGTCGAGGCGGTTCCCGGGACGCTCGGGCACGATCTCTCGCCACTCACTGGCCGCGACGCGTTGAGCCAGGAGGCGAAAGTCCGTGGCGTGTTCGTTGGTGATCTTTAGCCACCAACCATCGCCCTTGGCGTCGGTGAAGTGTTCGACGCCGTACTCGACGCCTTGGCGTCGCGCTTCGAGAAGCATGAGATCGCTCGTCGGCTGGTCAGCGCGAACGTAGCGGACTTCGCTCGTCATTGAGGAGTTGACCATAACGACAATCATCGCGTCGTCGCGACTTCGCCCTACCGACACCGTGTATTGCGCGTCGTCTTCTTGAAAGACCAAGACGTCATTCGTAGCGTTGGTGCCGAGCTCGTGTCGCCACAACTGCCACGGGCGCATCGAGTCGTCGACGCGCGTGTAGAAGAAGTGGCGGCTATCGCTCGCCCACGCGAAGCCGTAGTACACGTCATCGAGTACGTCGTCCACGGGCGCCTGATCCGCCAGTGGGCGCACGGTGACGTGATGGCGTTCATTGCCTTCGAAGTCGGTCCCCACGGCAACCCAGGTGTCGTCGGGGCTGAGGGCAAGCACGCCCACGGAGAGAAATTCACTATCGCCGGCTTCAAGGTTTTCGTCGAGAATCACTTGTTCACCTTCGAGCGTGACGGCAGGATCGATAACTGGCGGCGTGAGGTCGTCGCCAATAGCGCGAACGCGCGAACTGATGGAGTAGTTAAGTCCTTCCTTAGTCCGCTCGAAGTACCACCACGATCCCTTTCGCACCGGCACCGAGATGTCGGTCTCTTCGATACGATTCTTTATCTCGTTGAAGAGCTCATTTTCCAACTCCTTAAGAGGCACGAGTTCTTGGGCGAGGTACTCGTTTTCTGCCCGCAGGTGACTGAGTACTTCTTCATTATCTCGGTCCATTAACCAGTAGTAGGGATCGACCCTGGTGTCCTGGTGAGCAGTGATGGCGTGCGGACGTTTTTGGGCTGAGGGAGGGATAAGCACTTCACCACTTTGCCAGTAATTGTTGGCATGGATGCTCGGGGAGTTAGTACTATGGACGTAGGGATAATCCCAAAGGAGCGCAATGGCGATTGACAACTTGGACTTCAGCCGTTACCAGTTGGGCTGGTCGGACGACCTGCTTCCGGTCTTTAAGCCGAAGAAGGGTCTGAACGAGGCCATCGTGCGAGAGATGTCCTCCATGAAGGGCGAAGAGCCCTGGATGCTCAAATTTCGCCTCGACGCGCTGAAACGTTTTGAGAAGAAGCCGATGTTGCCGTGGTTCGCGGATCGCATGCCCGACCTTGATTTCAACGATATTTACTACTACATCAAGCCGACCGACCATCAGGTGAACAGCTGGGAAGATCTGCCCGAGGAGATTAAAAACACCTACGAGCGTCTCGGCATCCCCGAAGCTGAGCGTAAGTACTTGGCCGGCGTGACCGCGCAGTACGAATCAGAAGTCGTCTTTCATCGCAATCGTGAAGACCTAGAGCGTCTCGGCGTCCTCTTTTGTGACATGGACACCGCGGTTCGTGAGTATCCCGACCTCGTTCGAAAGTACTTCGGCACGATTATTCCGCCGAACGACAACAAGTTCGCCGCTTTGAACTCCGCGGTATGGAGTGGTGGTTCGTTCATCTACGTGCCGCCGGGCGTGAAGGTCGACCAACCTCTGCAGGCCTACTTTCGCATCAACACCGAAAACATGGGTCAGTTCGAGCGCACCTTGATCATCGCTGACGAAGGATCACAGGTTCACTACGTCGAAGGATGTTCGGCACCGGTCTATTCGACGGACTCGCTGCACTCGGCCGTTGTCGAGCTCGTGGCACTACCGGGATCGCGCATTACCTACACGACCATCCAGAACTGGTCGAACAACGTCTACAACTTGGTGACCAAGCGCGCCAGGGCCGAAGCCGAAGCGCACGTTGAGTGGATCGACGGCAATATCGGATCGCGGCTCACCATGAAGTACCCCTCGGTCTATCTGATGGGGCCCAAGGCCTCTGGCGAAGTGCTCTCGGTCGCGTACGCGGGACCCGGTCAGGTCCAAGACGCCGGCGCGAAGATGGTGCACTGCGCGCCAGAGACAACCTCCACCATCATCTCGAAGTCCATCTCAAAGGACGGTGGCCTGACGGCGTACCGCGGACTCGTAAAGGTGGAAGAAGGTGCCACCGGCGCCAAGAGTTTCGTGCGCTGTGACGCGTTGATCCTGGACGAGAAGTCAGTCTCTGAGACCCGGCCCTACATGGAAGTCGGCGAACAAGACGCGTCGATTGGTCACGAGGCGACGGTTTCGAAGATCGGCGACGACCAACTCTTCTATCTCATGAGTCGTGGGCTCACCGAAAGCCAAGCCATGGGCATGATCGTGAACGGTTTTATCGAGCCGGTGACGAGAACGCTGCCAATGGAGTACGCCGTTGAGTGGTCGCGTCTCATTGAACTCCAGATGGAAGGCTCGATCGGTTAACGAGGACGTCGCCACATCGTGTACAGCGGTGGGCCATCCTTCACCGGTCGTAGTGTTTCACGCAGTTCGTACCCAAATCGACCGTAGTACGCGAGGTTGGCCTCGTTCTGCGTCTCTAAGTAACCGCCCGCACCTTCCTCGTCCGCGTGGGCGAGTCCGTGTTCCATGAGCATCGTGCCCACGCCACTTCGTTGCATGGCAGGCTCGGCGCCGAGCAGGTAAAGGTACCAGTGCGCTTCTTTCGGATGGGACTTGGCTAGGGCGATTAGGTACTTGTTCCCGTCGAGCAGCGATCGCGGTCGACGATAGAGCGCGCGAAGCGCACCGGGAACCTGGGCGAGTTGGGTGCCTACCGACTGCGGATAGCACCCGGTAGGCAGGCAGGCCGCAAGGCCTTGGATGGTGTCGTTACCGTCGCGAATCGTGAGGATCCGACTGCCTTCACCCAGATGGGCGAGATTGGCGCGAAAGAAGATGGTCAGTCCTCGGTCGCGCAATCGATCGTTGGGAGAGAGAAAGTGGAAGAAGGGATCGGTGAAGAAGGCGCGCTTCGCCATCTGTGCGACATTCGAGAGTTCTCCCTTGGAAAGTACTCGTTCATTGAGTTGTAAGTCGTGCGTCATCGGTATGGAGCCTACGGCGGCGGACGACGTGGAACAATGTTCCTATGGGAATGCGCGAGGAGTGCAAGCACTTCCAAAGTCGAACTTACAAGTCAGGCGAGGTCGCGCGATTTTGCGTGCTCGGCAACGCCCCCGACCAGCCGTGGTCGTGTCCAGAGAACTGTCTCACCTATGAACGACGACTGGTGGACGTCGGTTGGTCGCACGGTACCCTCGTTGACCGCCCCGTCGAATCGCCGCCCGATACTGCTGTTCCCATCGAGGATCGACGTGAGTTACTCGATTCGGCCAGCGAGATTGTCAACGCCGTCGCGCCCGAGTTGTTCGAAGAGCGGCGCCGTCATCTCGATGAGATAAAAAAGAAGGATCGTCGAGGCTGGAAGTTCTGGCGACGCTAGCTACCGGTGAACACCGGTGCTCTTCGTTCAAGGAAGGCGAGCATCGCTTCGCGTAGATCTTTGCTGGGCAGATACATCGAGTTCCACTGAGCTACGAACTCGAGCCCTTGGCCGATCGTGCGTCCGTCGTTGGCGGCGAGAACCGCTTTCGTGCCACGAACGGCGAGTGGTGAGTTCGCCGCGATCTCGTGGGCGAGTTCGTACGCCGCTTTGAGAACGTCGTCGGCACTTTGACCGTGGACTGAATTGACCAGGCCAATCTCGGCCGCGTGAGCGGCGTCAATATCCTTACCGGTAAAGGCCAATTCAGCGACGTGGCCGGCGCTTACGATGCGCGGCAATCGTTGCAGCGTTCCAAGGTCGGCCACGATGGCGATCTTCGCTTCTCGAACAGAGAATGTTGCGTCACTCGAGCAGAGTCGAATGTCGCAGGCACTGATCAGGTCAACGCCACCCCCGATACAGTGACCGTGCACCGCGGCGATCACTGGAATCTCTAATTCCGCAATCGACGTGATGGCCTGTTGCATCGCGCGAATTGAGAGGTAGAACTTCCTTTTAGCGGCGGCGGGCGACGAATCATCGCTTGGAGAAGCGAATCCTCCACCGAACTCTTTGAGGTCGAGTCCTACAGTGAACGACGAACCTCTTGCGGCGACGACGAGGACGCGTACTTGTTCCTCGTCGGCGAGAGCCGCCGCGGCCAAGGGCAGGTCGCGCCAAAATGCGCTGCCGAGGGCGTTACGTGCGTCGGGATGATCGAGCCAGAGCGTCGCGACGTGGTCGTTGACGTCGAGCGTGATGACTTGCGATGAGAACGTCACGACGACCTTTCGATTGATGGTTCAGCCTACGTCGCACGCCGCAGAAGAGTTGTCGGCGCCCGGTACACTGCCTGGGTCCTAACTCCCTATGACTGCCTTCGCTGATTCAGCCTCCTCGTTCATTGCCGAGCGACCCAACGCGGTCGCTCGACGCCAGGCGTGGAGTGTCTTTGAATCGCTGGGACTGCCAACAACGAGTGACGAAGTCTGGCGATACGCACCTCTAAATGATCTCAGACTCGAGCGATTCGATGTGCCGATTGCGCCCACGTCTCGACCCGACTCGCCGTTCGCTAGTGAACTCTCCAAGCGCGCGGGACTCGTCATCCGTGTCGTCGACGGGTTTTGTATCAGTACCGGTGACCCGGTCGAGGGCGTCACCGTCGAGATTGACGAATCCAACAATTCCTTGACGGGCGAGTCGCTCCTGGAGCGCTACGAGAGTGACACGTTCGCACTTCTAAACGCCGCGTTGGCCCCAGGCGCGACGGTAATCCGTGTCGCGCCCGGCGTCAACGTCGACCAGCCCATCGTGGTATTAAACGAATCGACCGTCGGCGCCTCGTTCCCTCGCACGCAGATTGTGGTCGGACGTGGCGCGAGCGTGACCGTCGTTGAGTATTTCGAGGGCGGCGTGAACTCTCTCGTCGTACCAGTGAGTGAGTATCAATTGGACGACAACTCGTCGTTGCGTCTGATCACTTACCAGCGACTCGACGCCACTGCTTGGCATGTGGCTCGAACAACGGGACTCTTAGCGCGCGACGCCCGACTCCATCAAGCCGTTGTTGGACTGGGTGCGCACTACGACCGCTCGAGAAACGACGCCGAGTTGCTCGGCGCGGGCGCGGCCAATGAATTGCGCACGACGTTCCTTGGATCTGGTGATCAGGTACATGACTTTCGAACACGCCAGTACCACGTGGCGCCGCGCACGACGTCGACGTTGCTCTCTAAAGGAGCGGTCGCCGACAGTTCACGGTCGGTCTACACGGGACTCATCGAGATTGAAAAAGGCGCGAAGCGCACCGACGCTCGCCAAACCAACCACAATCTTCTTCTCTCTCCCGCGGCGCACGCGGACAGCGTGCCCAACCTCGATATCCGAGAAAACGACGTCATGTGCGCTCACGCGTCGAGCGTGGGACCACTTAATGAGCTGCAGCGTTGGTACCTGGAATCTCGCGGCATCAGTCGTGACGACGCCCAGCGACTGCTCATTCAAGGTTTCTTTTACGAGATGCTGGCAGCACTGCCAGTTGAGCTGGCCGAACTGGTCGAGAGCGACGTCACCTCGGTGCTCGCGAGTGTCGCCGCGGTGGCGTCATGACGACGGTGGATATTGGTAGGTTGGACGACTTCGAGCAGGGGATTGCACGACAGCTCCACGTCGCGGATCGAATCCTGGTGGCGGTGCGCATTGGCGAAACCGTGTACGTGCTGGACGATCGATGCAGCCACGAAGAGTTCAGCTTGACCGAAGGCGAAGTTGACATTGAGACGGCCGAAATCGAGTGCGCGCGCCACGGGGCGATGTTTCGCTTGAGTGACGGTGCCGCAATGACGTTGCCCGCTACTCGTCCCGTCGTTCACTACGTCGTACAGCTCAAGGACGGCCGCCTGGAAGTGGAGGTGCCATGAGTTCGACGCTGAAAATTGAAGGACTCCGCGTAGAAGTAGCGGGCACCGAAGTTCTAAAGGGCTTCGATCTCACCATGCACTCTGGCGAGGTGCACGCCATCATGGGACCCAATGGCTCAGGCAAGTCGACGTTGGCGCACGCTCTGACCGGTCATCCGGGGTACCGCGTTCTCGAGGGTTCGGTGACGATCGACGGCGTTGAGCTCTTGACACTGTCGCCAACCGAGCGCGCTCGCCACGGTCTGGTGCTCGTGATGCAACAGCCCTTCGAGATTCCTGGGGTGCGGACGTTCGATCTTCTCGCGGCGGCCGGAGCGGACCCCACGACGCTTCGCGAACGCATGCTCGAAGAGGCACGACGCATTGAGTTGCCACTCGAACTCCTCGATCGATTCGTGAACGTCGACCTCTCGGGCGGAGAACGAAAGCGTTCGGAAATGGTGCAGCTCGGTGTTCTTCGCCCCAAGTTCGCCATGCTCGATGAGATCGATTCCGGTCTCGACGTTGACGCGTTAGACGCGGTAGCAAAACGTCTCGTGGCCGCGACCACTGAGTGGAACTGCGGTGTCCTCGCCATCACTCACTTTCGACGACTTCTGCTTGAATTGACGCCGACAATGATTCACGTGGTGAGTGATGGGCGAGTGGTAGCGACAGGTGGTCCGGAACTTGCTGAAGTTCTCGAACGCGACGGCTACGAAGTATTTCGTAGCGCGTCAACGTGATTTCAGCCACTAAAGCCAAGCGATAAACTTCTCAAATGGCTCGAGGACGTGATCGCATTCCTAACGAGCCGTCATCAGACCGTTCCGCCGCAGCAAAACGCGAACTCGCCAATCAAGAACGCCTCATGGCGCTTGGTGACGCCGTCGCACAACGAAGCGGCGTGACGCGTAAGCCACGTAAAATTCGCCAGCATCGTCTTCGACGTAATCTCATTATCGCTGGCGTGTCGCTGATTGCACTTGTGGTAGTCATAGCGGGCGGCGGTTACTTTTACGCCAACTGGCAGTTCTCCAAGATTACAAAGCTCAACGTCCCTGGTGAAGTTAAGGCGTACTCCGGGCGACCCTTCAACATTCTCGTGATCGGTTCGGACTCTCGGAAGGGCTTGACAGGTCTCACGGCGCGCCAGACCGGAGCGACAACGGGCTCACTCAGTGGCAAACGAAGTGACGTTGTCAAGGTCGTGCACGTGGATCCAATTGCCGGGACGATTGCGACGATCTCAATTCCCCGTGACACGATGGTCACACTCTTGGCGAATCAGTCACTCTACGGTCAGTTCAATCGCATCAACGTCAACTTCGGCAACGGGCCGTCGTTGCTCGCGCAAACAATCACCGCGAACTTCGGCATTCCCATCAACTACACCATCGTCGTGAGTTTTGCGGGCCTCATCAACGCCGCCGACGCGCTCGGAGGCGTCTATTTGAACTTTCCGTACCAGTCGTGGGACCCGTTTTCGGGACTTAGGATTCTGCATCCCGGCTGTCAGCTGGTGTCGGGCTTTCAGGCGCTCGCAGTAACGCGCAGTCGCCACTTCTATTACAACGTGAAGGGATCGACAACGTTTCCAAAGGACAGCACCACGTACAACACGTTGATGAGTCTCGGATGGACCTACGACGGGACGAGTGACTTTGGTCGAATCAATCGACAGAACGCCTTCCTTCGCGCCATGGTGAATCGCGCAAAGGGGATTTACAACCCATTGACCATCACTTCATTCCTCTCGAAGTTGCCCCAAGGCATTGCGCTGGACCAGAAATTCACCTTGAACGATCTCATTGGTCTTGCTGTGAAATTCCATAGCTTGAGTGCTAATTCGATCCAGACTTGGACGTTGCCCAACTACCCAGCTCTTTCGTCTGTTGGCAGCGTTCTCTTCGTTCAAGAGCCCCAAACGCAACAGCTCCTCGTCAATATCTTCGGCAAAGGATTAGTAGCACCAACGAATCCTCCACCTAATCCGTCGTTGCAGACACCAGCTCCTCCGCGCGTTACCGCGACTGTGACGACGGCCACGACGACTACGGTTCCGTCGACCAAAAAGAAGAAGTCAACGACAACGACAACGAAAATCCCGAACCCGACGTTGGCGGTGCCGTCCTTTGACCCGGTGCCCTGCACTCCTTAGAGAGAAGCGGACATCTCGTCGAGGCCTTGACGAAGGGTATTCCACGCCAGCGTCGCGCACTTAATACGAACCGGGAACTTGACCACGCCTTGCAGGGCAGCCAACTCTCCGAGCGTTCGTAAGTCAACCTCGTCGTCGCCTTCGTCCTTTTGGAGCGTTGACGCGTGCGCCGTCATCATCTTTTTGAACGTGTCGATGGTCTCTTCGACTTTTTCGAGGGGCTTGCCCTTGACGGCCACACTCATAAGTGATGACGATGACTGAGAAATCGAACAGCCGTGTCCGGTCATCTTGATGTCCGTCAGCACGCCGTCGTTCACGTCGAGGTAAACCACTACCTCGTCGCCGCAGAGTGGGTTGAAGCCCTCAACGCGGTGCGCGGGAGGCGACGCGAGTTCGCCTCGGTTACGCGGAGAGCGGTAGTGGTCGAGGATTATTTCGCGGTAGAGGTCTTCAAGATTTGACATCGTCTAGCCAAACATTTTAAGGGCGTGCTCGAGTGATTCGATGAGCACGTCGGTATCTTTCGTCAAAGAGTAGGGACCATAGGACACGCGCGCCGTGGCGGCCAGTCCGAAACGTCGCATGAGCGGCTTCGCGCAGTGATGTCCCGGTCGCACGCAGACCCCGAACTGATCAAGGACTTGGGCCACGTCGTGGGGGTGGACGCCTTCGACGTCGAGACTGATCACACCGCCGCGGTCGATCGTGTTGGGAGGTCCAATCACGCGCACGCGCCCGTCGAATGCCAGATCCAAACGACGCAACGCGTCCTCAGTGAGCATCGTTTCGTGAGCAACGACGTTGTCCATGCCTAGACCTTCCAGGTAGCGCACGGCGGCGTGAAGACCGACCGTCTCAGCGATTGGTGGTGTGCCGGCTTCAAAACGAGCAACGCCCTTCGCCGGGGTGTAGCCGTCGAATCGCACGTCGGCGATCATGCCACCGCCGCCCATGAAGGGCGGCATGGTGTCGAGCACCGATTCGCGCGCCCACAACACACCAATGCCAGTGGGCCCAAGCATCTTGTGTCCAGAGAACGCGAGAAAGTCAATGTCGAGATCGGTGACGTCGGTGGGGCCGTGGGCGACGGACTGCGCGCCATCGACGGCGATCAACGCGCCGACACGGTGAGCGGCTTTCGCCAGCTCCTTTATCGGATTTCTCGTGCCAAGCACGTTGGACATGCCAGTAAGAGAAAGGAGCTTCACGCCCTTTAGGAGTTCGTCCAATGTGGACAAGTCGAGGCGAAAGTCGTCGCCGACCGGGATGAATCGAACCTCAATGCCGGTCGTCTCTCGCAGCTGAAACCACGGCACGATGTTGGCGTGATGTTCCATCTCGCTCAGCAAGACGACGTCGCCTGGTCCTAAGTTCGTCGCGCCCCAGGACTTCGACAGGAGATTGAACGATTCCGTAGTGTTCTTCGTGAAGACGATCTCATTCGCGCCGCCCGGCGCGTTGATGAAACGGGCTACTGCTTCCCGGGAACCTTCGTAGGCTTCCGTTGCTTCGTTGGCCGTTTGATACACGCCGCGGTGAACGTTGGCGTGTCGAAGCTCGTAGTAACGACTCATCGCCTCGATGACCGCGCGCGGCTGGAGCGAACTCGCGCCAGAGTCGAGGTAGGTGATTGGGCGTCCGTTCACGACCCTCAAGAGTTGAGGCACGTCCGCTCGAACTCTGCGGGCGTTGAAACTGCTCACGCGCTCACCGGTCGCCAGGCGTCGTAGCCGTCGTGGTCGATGCGCGTCGCGAGCTCGGGGCCGCCCGAGTGCACTATTTGGCCCTCGAACAGGACGTGGACGAAGTCGGGACGTATTTCATCGAGCAACTTGACGTAGTGGGTCACCACGATCGCGCCCATTGTCGGGTGTTGTTCGCGCACGGTGCGCACGCCCTTGGCAACCACGCGCAGAGCGTCGATGTCGAGACCCGAGTCGGTCTCGTCGAGTAGGGCGATGACGGGTTCTAGTAGCGCCATCTGCAAGACCTCGTTGCGCTTACGCTCGCCGCCTGAGAATCCATCGTTGAGGTGGCGCTCGGCGAAGGCGCTGTCGATACCGAGTCGATCCATCCACTCGGCGAGGTCGAGTCGCACTTCGAGCACGCTAAGTTCGTCAAGTCCCTTTCGCGCGGCGATGGCTTGGCGCAGGAACTGTATGACGGACACGCCGCTGATCGCTTCGGGGTACTGAAAGGCGAGAAAGATGCCCGCGCGCGCTCGCTGGTCAGGAGTCCACGAGGCAATGTCCTCGCCGTGAAGCAAAACGGCGCCGTTCGTGACGACGTAGCCCGGATGGCCCATGATCACACTCGCGAGCGTCGACTTTCCGGCACCGTTCGGGCCCATGAGCGCGTGGACTTCACCCTCATTGACGATGAGGTCCACGCCGCGAAGGATTGATGATCCGTCGGCCTCGGCGTGAAGATTACGTAGTTCTAGCAGCGGTATTGACACGAAGTGAGCCTACTGGCGACCGCTGAATCGCTGCCCTGAACTACCAGCCTCGCTGCACCCACTCGTCGAGGTGCGGACGTTCTGCGCCGATGGTCGACGCTGCGCCGTGACCGGGCCAGATCGTCGTCGCGTCGTCAAAGACGCGAAAAAGACGTTCTTCGATTGACGTGATGATGGTGGCGAAGTTGCCACCTTCAAACGTCGTGTTACCTGGACCGCCGGGGAACAACGTGTCGCCGGTGAAGAGCATGGGCGTGTTCTCGAGTGAGAAGCAGATACTGCCCGGCGTGTGACCCGGTGTGTGCACGGTTCGAAGACGCAGATCACCAACGGCGTGCACCGCGTCGTCTTCGATGAGGTGATCGTAACTGGGCAACATCGCGGCGTCTTCGCTGCGCACCCACACGTCAATTCCCGCGGCGCGAACCTGTTCGACGGCGCCGATGTGGTCCCAGTGACCGTGAGTTTCGAGTACTGACGTCACGCCAAGGCGCGTCGCGACGCGCAGTAATCGGTCGTGTTCGTTGGCGGCGTCGAGCAACGTCGCCTCGCCCGTGCGCCGACATCGAACGACGTAGACATTGTTCGCCACCGGCCCCACCACGAAGCGGTGTACCTCGGCCGCGGCGTCCGACCAGACCAGTTCCACGTTGTCCACGTCCCCAGAATGGCACGAAAATCTGCACTGTCAAGATTGAGTAATCTCGACCTTGGCGATCAATATGCCAGAGCAGATGAGGGCCCGCAATGAACTTTGGCTTTAGCGAAGAGCAAGACGAACTTCGAAAGATGGTGCGGCGTTTCTTAGAAGAGAAGTCGCCCGAAAGTGAAGTCCGTCGCCTCATGGCCACGCCAGAGGGTTACGATCCGGCCGTCTGGGCGCAGATGGCGAATGAACTCGCGCTTCAGGGACTGGGTATTCCTGAAGAGTTCGGCGGTCAGGGTTATGGACCGGTGGAACTCTACGTCGTCTTCGAAGAGATGGGTGCCGCGCTTTTGTGCTCGCCGTATTTCTCTACCGTGGCTCTTGCCGCGAACGCGCTGCTCTTTGTTGGTAGTGACGAGGACAAGGCGACGTACTTGCCCGGCATCGCCTCAGGTGACACAATCGCGACCCTCTGCGTCACCGACGACGCGGGCCAGTGGGACTTGAAGACGACCTCGACGACGGCGACAGGATCGGGCAAGGACTTCGTTCTCAACGGCGTCCGTAGTTACGTCACTGACGGGTCGACCGCGTCGTTGCTACTCGTGCCCGCCATGACGAAGAAGGGTCTCTCACTCTTTGCCGTTCTGGGCGACGCGAAGGGCGTTGAGCGTGCGGCACTCTCCACTATGGATCAGACCCGTAAGCAGAGTCGCATCGAATTTAAGGACGCCAGCGCGAAACTCATCGGCGACGAGGGTGGCGCACTCGCGGGACTCGAAGCGACGCTGCAAGTCGCCGCCGCAGCTCTCGCCGCAGAACAAGTCGGCGGCGCGCAGCGCGTCCTAGACAGTTCGGTTGAGTACGCGAAGAATCGCGTGCAGTTTGGTCGCCCGATTGGGTCCTTTCAAGCGATCAAGCACAAGTGTGCGGACATGCTGCTCGACGTTGAGTCCGCTAAGTCCGCGGCCTACTACGCGGCCTGGGCCGCGCAAGAGCGCAACGAGGAGTTGCCCATCGCCGCAAGTCTCGCCAAGTCTTTCTGCTCCGAGGCGTATTTTCACTGTGCGGCGGAGAATATCCAGATCCATGGCGGCATCGGCTTCACGTGGGAACATCCGGCACACCTCTACTTCAAGCGCGCGAAGAGTTCAGAGTTGTTCTTAGGCGACCCGGCGTACCACCGTGAGTTACTGGCGCAGCGCTTAGGCGTCTAGTTTCTCGTGCTCGTCCACGAGCAACTCCAAAGCGGTCGATCGGTGATCGACCTAAAGATCTCAACCTCGAGCGCTCGTCCAGTCGCCGGTCACGTCTTGGTACTCGTTCACGGACTGCCACGCTTGACCGGCATGGGCCGCCAAGCTGCGGGACTGTTGCCAGAACTGGCCGAACACGTGGCCAATGAATCGGGATGGATGGTGGCGACGGGAACACTGTCGGGCGTCGGAGGAAGTACCGGCACGTTCTCCGCGTCACAGTGGCGCCAAGACCTCGGAGAGATCCTCAATCGCGTCTCGGAGGGCGAACGGCGGATCTCAATGGCCGGCTTTGGATTTGGAGGGTCGTTGGCGCTGGCGGTCGCGGCGAACGACGAGCGTGTTCGCGGCGTCGCCACCTTCGCGGCACCCGCACACTTAAAGCCTTGGATCGGTTCACCCGAAGAGATTCATCGAGCGGTCCAGGTTGCGGGCGTTGTCGGCGACGAGAAAGACCTGCTCGCGCCCGACGAACTCTACAAAGATCTTCTCAACATCGATCCAATGGCGGCGATTGCCGGGTTGCCACCACGGCGTCTTTTGATTGGACATGGCACCGACGACGTGGAGGTGCCTGCTTCTGATGCTCGTGACCTCGTAGCCGCGGCCGAAGGTCGCGCGGAACTTCGTCTCATTCAAGGTGCCGGTCACCAGCTTCGCGCCGATCCGCGGATGGTGGCGACGTTGTTAGGTTGGCTCGACCGACATCGCTAGGATCGCGCGATCAAGAGCGTCACGAATATCGCGAGCAGCCGATTCAGGGTCGCTCGCTTCGGTAAGCGCGCGCACAACGACGAAGTGGCGAAGTCCAGCTTCGACCAGGTGGGCCACGTTGGTGGCGTTGACGCCGCCGGTGACGAAGACTGGTCGAGGACTACGGGCTTGGGACTGCACTGCGTAGTCGATCCCCGTGCCGAGTCGTCCGAGCTTGGTCGGCGTGGGCACGATTGGTCCAGCGCTGAAGTACGTCGCGTCGCTTAGAAGCGCGGTGTCGAACTCGCTTACCTCGTGCGTTGAAAGACCAATAATGGCGTCGTGACCAAGCAGCGCTCGGCACCGTTCGACACTGACGTCGTCTTGGCCAACGTGCACGCCGTCGGAACATGCGTCGAGGGCCAATTCTGGCGAGTCGTTCACGATGAACGGGACGTTGAAATCGTGACAGATCGGAGCCATCTGGCGCGCTTGGACCAGCTGCTCGGTTGTGGAGCGCACCTTTTCTCTCAGTTGGACGACGTCGACACCGCCGCGCAGGACGGCGGGCAGGAAACTCTCCATATCGTCGCGGATCCCAACGCAGAGATAGAGGCGATGATTCGAGAGGTGGAACACGACGAACACCTTAGGAGTTGTTCTGTGACGTCTCACGCGTCACATCGAGGTGGGGCAGAATGGGGCTATGCAGATTCCCGCCAAGGCCGAGTACGCGCTTCGTGCGCTCTTGACGTTGGCGGCGAGTGACGTCTCTGTGAGCGCCGATCACTTGGCCCACGAGCAGGACCTTCCCGCCAAGTTCTTGGGCGCCATCCTTTCTGATCTACGTCGAGGCGGTCTCGTCACCAGTCAGCGCGGACCCGAAGGTGGTTTTAAATTGGCCCGAGACGCGGACCAGATCATGATCGCCGATATCTTGCGCGTGGTGAGTGGTCCAATGGCGGGGGTGAGAGGAATGCGCGCCGAGACGCTCGTATACGAAGGTGAGGCGACGCATCTGCGCGACGTGTGGGTAGCGGTGCGCGGCGCGTTACGCGAAGTGCTGGAGCACGTTACGTTGGGCCAGGTCTTACGCGGTGATCTGCCCGACTCCGTAACGCGTTTCACCAAAGATCCTGACGCCTGGATTACCCGGGTCATATGAATCGAATCCATACCGACGGCGCGTGCCGCGGTAATCCCGGACCGGGTGGTTGGGCGTGGGCGAGCGGGCCCAACGAGTTCGCCAGCGGTGCCGAAACCCACACTACGAATCAGCGCATGGAGATTGTCGCCGTCATTGAGGCTCTGCGGGAGCATCCGGATGGACCGCTCGAGATCGTCAGTGATTCGACCTACGTCGTGAAATGTTTTCACGAAAAGTGGTATGCGGGCTGGCGTCGGCGTAACTGGAAGAACTCGAAGGGCCAAAACGTAGCGAATCGTGACCTCTGGGAGGTACTACTGGCCCTAGTGCTCGAAGGGGATCGCGACGTCACGTTTTCCTGGGTCAAGGGTCACTCCGGCGATCGAATGAATGACTTCGTCGACGAACTCGCGACGCGGGCCGCCGACGCTCAACGAGGCCAATACTCGTAGTTTTCGTTGCGTTGAGTGAAGCGTAAGAACATTAGGATTTCCCCCGGGGGATATCGATGTACTACTGAAGGGAAAGTCCGTGGCTAACGAGGTCCAGCAGTTCGATGTCGTCGTAATCGGAGGAGGACCCGGAGGTTACGCCGCCGCCCTCTACGGCGCGGCCGCCGGGCTCAGCGTGGCGATAGTCGAGCGCGACAAGGTAGGTGGCACGTGCCTGCACCGTGGCTGTGTACCCGCCAAAGAGTTCCTCGAAACAGCCCACGTGCGGCGAACCGTCGAGCACGCGTCGGACTTTGGTATCAACACCAAGGGCGTCACGGTAGATTTCGCCACGAGTCAACAGCGCAAGAACGAAATCGTCGACCGTCTTTTTAAGGGTCTCTCGGGCCTCCTCAAGGGTCGAAAAGTCACGATCTTCGTAGGAACTGGTCGTCTTGATAAGGATTTGACCGTCAACGTGGTGGACGGCGCGGACGCTGGCGTCGTCGCCAAAGGTACCAACGTAATCTTGGCCGCTGGATCGGTGCCGCGCACACTGCCCGGCTTCGACGTCGACGGCAAGATCGTCGTGACGTCCGATGAGTTTCTAGACCTCAGCGTTCTGCCCAAGACCGCGACCGTGATCGGTGGCGGGGCCATTGGATGTGAGTTCGCGTCACTGCTCTCGGACATGGGAACCAAGGTCACCATTCTTGAGAGCCTTCCGACGATTTTGGCGGGCTGTGACAGCGAAGTCGCGAGCGTCGTGCAACGATCGTTCAAGAAGCGTGGGATTGAGATCCGCGTCGGCGTGAAAATAACCGGACACAGTCCCTCAAAGGGTGCGACCACGATCGCCATCGAGGGCGAGGACGGCGTCGAGACGGACATGGTTGTGATGTCGGTTGGACGCCGACCGCGCAGCGAAGGGCTACTCGGCGAGGGCACCGGCGTAGAACTGAACGATCGAGGTTTCGTCGTCGCGGACAGTTATCAGCGCACCGCCGCTGCGCACGTCTTTGCCGTAGGTGACGTCGTCGCCGGTACGCCTCAATTGGCGCACGTCGGATTCGCCGAAGCAATCGTGGCGATCAAGACCATCCTCGGTGAGTCGGTCGTGCCCGTTGACTACGACCGCGTGCCGTGGGCTATCTACTCCAACCCGGAAGTGGCGTTTTGTGGTCTCACCGAAGCCGCCGCAAAGGAAAAGGGCTACGACGTCGTAGTGAAAAAGGATCCCTTTGGCGGTAACAGTCGCGCGCAGATTATTGGCGACACCGAAGGTGTCGTGAAGGTCATCGCCGAAAAGCGTCCTGACGGAACCGCGGGTCAGATTCTTGGTGTGCACATGGCCGGTCCGTGGGTTACTGAGCAACTCGGCGCTGGTTACTTCGCCGTCAACTGGGAAGCAACGGCCGAAGAAGCGGCAGCGTTGATCCAGCCTCACCCGTCACTGTCAGAGACCTTTGGCGAAACGTTGCTCGCGTTAGCGGGTCGGGGACTGCACGTTGGCTGACGTCAAGCTGCCGTCACTGGGTGAATCGGTCACCGAAGGCATCATTACCCAGTGGTTTAAGAAGGTGGGCGATTACGTCAATCGTGACGAGCCGCTCTTCGAAGTCTCCACCGACAAAGTGGATTCCGAAATGCCCTCGCCAGCCGCGGGTGTTCTCTTGGAGATCATCGCCGGCGAGGGCGACACCGTCGAGACCGGCTCGATAGTCGCGGTGATTGATGAGACGGCGACATCGGGCGCGACGCCCAACGTCGCGACGCCCTCCACGACTGCTTCCGCGCCAGCAGCTCTTGTTGCTGGCGCGTCGCGTCCTGCGACCTCGCCCGGGCCTCGCGCTGCCGAGCCAGTGTCGAGCGCACCGGTCGTCGACAACGCGTCGCCGAGTGGTGTCGTGGTGTCTCCCGTCGTGCGACGAATACTCGTTGACGGTGGTGTTGAAGCCTCCTCCCTTCGCGGTACGGGACCTGGCGGTGCCATAACTCGTCGTGACGCCGAGCGCGCCGTGGCGATTGGGCCAACTGAAGAAGTCGTAGTGCCCCTCAGCCATGGTCGCCGGCGCATGGGTCAACACATGTCCGTCTCGAGTCAAAGTACGCCGCACGGCTTCGTCGCGATTGAAATAGACGGATCGATCTTCGGTGAACTCGAGGCACTCGGTCGCGTGACGCGCGACGGCATCGCGATCAGCGATGAGATGGTCGTGAGCCTCGCGGCCGTGCGAGCACTCGGCGAGTTTGAGTTTCTCAATGCCACCTTCACGGGTGACGAGTTCGTCGTCCACCGCACGGTCAACCTCGGCGTTGTTCGGGCCGTGGCGGATGACGGGATGTTGGTCCCCGTCGTGCACGCGGCGGCGGGACTCACCCTACGAGCGTTGGCTCGAAGGGTGCACGAACTCGACGAGCGTCTCGCGTCACGTCAACTGACTACCGATGACCTGATGGGAGGGACCTTCACCATCGAGGGTGCGCCGAGCCACCAGACGCTCTGGACAACGCCGATCATCATTCAACCAGAGGTGGCAATACTCTCTATGGGCGCCGTGCGTCTTGTGCCCGTGGTGCAGACGACGAAGGGGAAATCGAGTGTTGAGGTTGGTCGTCGATTGATACTTGGACTTTCCTTCGATCACCGCGTCTGTGAACCATTCGGCGCTGCCACGTACTTGGAACGAGTGGCGGAGTTGCTCGCGGGCATGGATCTCGAAAGCGAGCGTTAAATGCTGCGACGCCGTCATCTGGGGCGGATCTCCTTTGCCGAGGCCAACGATTTTCAGCGCGCGTTGCTCCAAGCCAGTGATGACTACGTTTTATTGTTCGAGCATCCGCCCACTTATACACGAGGTGTTCGAACGCTCGAAGAGCACTTCTTAATCCCACCTTCAGAGTTGAACGCCGTCGTGATCGACGCCGATCGCGGGGGAGACGTGACGTATCACGCTCCGGGTCAAGTCGTGGCATGGGCAATCGTGAGCGTGGCCGACGATCCCGCCTCCGGAAAGGCGCACGTTCGCCACCTAGAAGACGCGGTCATAGCGACCGTGCGCCGCGTCGATCCAAATGGAATCCTCGGTGTTGTTGGTCGCCTAGAGGGCTACCCCGGCGTGTGGGCCAACCTCGAAGGCGTGCCATCCAAGATCGCCGCCGTGGGCGTGCGAACACAACGTAACGAGCTGGGTCTGCGTCGCACGTTGCATGGCGTGGCGCTCAACGTTGAGATCGATCTCGAGGGCTTCAAGGCCATTGTGCCCTGTGGCATTCCCGATAAGCCCGTAGCGTCGTTGACGTCGCTTGGACTAACGGTGACCTCACTCGACGTCGAGAACGTCTTGGGAGAAGAACTCGGGCGCGAACTAGGCGGCGACGCTCGCGTGGCGCGCGTTGATCGCAGCGTCGCGACCACGTCGGAGGAACGCCCGCTGCTTCGACGACTACGCAAAGCCGGCGTTGATCCTGACGCGGGTCTTTCGATACACACCCGTAAGCCCGAGTGGCTTCGTATCGAAGCAAACATGGGAAGTGAATATCGCTCACTGCGAAAACTCACCGAAGACCTGCGCTTGGTGACGGTCTGTGAAGAAGCAGGGTGTCCCAATATCTTTGAGTGTTGGGCGTCGGGCACCGCGACGTTCATGGTGAACGGCGAGCGCTGCACCAGGGCGTGTGGCTTCTGTCTCGTTGACACGCGTAAACCAATGCCGATCGATCCCACCGAACCCGAGCGCGTGGCTGAAGCGGTCGTGCGCCTCAACTTGGCGCACGCCGTGATCACGTGCGTGGCGCGCGACGATCTCGACGACGGCGGCGCCGGTGCCATCGCCAACAGCGTGCGCGCGATTCGCGAGCGATCGCCGAACACCAACGTCGAAGTGCTGACGAGTGACTTAAGGGGCGACCCCGCGTCGCTGCAACTGATCATCGACGTGCGACCTGACGTACTGAACCACAACATCGAGACCGTTGCCCGACTTCAACGCGCCGTTCGTCCGAGCGCGGGGTACCTTCGTTCCTTGACCGTGCTCGCTCGAAGTGCCGCCGCGGGACTGACGACCAAGTCGGGCTTGATGGTCGGACTCGGTGAGACGGTGGACGAGGTCGAAGAGACGCTCGCGGACCTAGCGGCCGTGGGCGTGCAGATCGTCACGATTGGTCAGTATTTGCGGCCCACCGAGCGCCATCTGCCCGTCGCGCGCTTTTGGGAACCAGCGGAGTTTGTCGACCTGGCTGAGCGGGGTCGTCGCTTAGGTCTACGCCACGTGCAGTCGTCACCGTTGACGCGCTCGAGTTATCACGCCCGAGAGGCGCTAAGTGACGCCACGCCCGTTGCGGCGCCGTCCCTTCGTTTTTAAGCGACGAAGTACTTGGCCTTGGGGTGATGACAGATGATCGCGTCGGTGGTCTGTTCGGGGTGGAGTTGGAACCCTTCTGAGACGGACACGCCAATTCGCTCGGATTCAAGGAGTGTCGCGACCTTCGCGTTGTCAGTCAAGTCGGGACAAGCGGGATAGCCCCACGAGTAGCGTCCGCCCCGGTACTGCTGGCGAAAGAGACCAGTGAGTGTTGGGCCGTCTTCTTTCACGTAGCCCAGTTCTTCTCGGATTCGCTTGTGCCAGAGTTCGGCGAGGGCTTCGGCCATCTCGACCCCGAGTCCGTGCAGCAAGAGATAGTCGCTGTAGCGGTTCTCAGAGAAGAGCTGATGGGCGCGCTCGGAGACGCGACTCCCCATCGTGACCAGCATGAAGCTCGCGTAGTCGAGATCAGGGCTGTCGTGGGAGCGGAAAAAGTCAGCGATGCAGAGATTCGGCGATTCTTGTTGACGAGGGAAGTGAAAACGAGTGACTTCGCTGTCGCGCGCGTCGTCGGCGTAGATCACGAGATCGTTGCCGATCGCCGCTGCAGGAAAGTGACCCCACACCACTTGGGGAATTAAGAGATTCTCTTCTTTGGCGAGGCTGAGTTGCTCGCGCAGGGTGGCGCTGACGCGCACTTTGAATGCGGGGTCGTCTTCGCCGTTTTCGGGGCGGTATCCCCACTGATTGCGAAAGAGCGCGGTCAGGTTGAGGTACTCGCTGATCTCGTCGATGGACATGCCCTTGGCGACGCGACTGCCGAGGAACGGCGGCGCAAAGAGGGGATTGTCCACCTCGACTTCGGCGCTCCTTTGAGTATTGGTCAGACTCTCTACTGGAGCAGTTTCGCGAAAGCGTCGGGTGACCTTTTTTTGAGAGAGCTCGCGACCGAAGTTGGGATTGTCGACACCGCCGCGTCGAATATCGCCTAGTTGGTCCAACACGCGCAGTCCCTCGAAGGCATCTTTGCCGTAGAAGAGGCGCCCCTGGTAGATCTCTCGCAAGTCACGCTCGACGTAGGTACGCGTCAGCGCCGCGCCACCGAGCAGCACCGGGACTTCAGACATCGAGCGTTCATTCATGATTTCTAAGTTCTCGCGCATGATGAGCGTGGATTTCACCAGTAGTCCGCTCATGCCCAGCGCGTCGGCGTGGTGTTCTTCTACGGCGTTGAGCATCTCGTTCACGCCTACTTTGATGCCGAGGTTGATGACCTCGTAGCCGTTATTGGTCAAGATGATGTCGACGAGGTTCTTGCCGATGTCGTGCACGTCACCCTTGACCGTGGCGAGCACGACACGCCCGCGCCCACCTTGGTCGTTCTTCTCCATCAGCGGCTCGAGATAGGACACCGCTGACTTCATCGTCTCGGCACTCTGCAAGACGAAGGGCAGTTGCATCTCGCCACTCGCGAACAGATCGCCCACCACGCGCATACCGTCGAGGAGGATCTCGTTGACGATCTCGAGTGGTTTCGCACCCTTTTCCATCGCCTCGTTGAGATCTGCTTCAAGACCCACGCGCGCGCCGTCGATGATGCGACGCTTGAGGCGCTCGTTGAGTGGCAAATCGTCGAGCGAGGGCCCTTTGTTGGTAGAGGCCGAGACGCCTTCGTAGAGTCGGAGCAGTTCACTCAACGGGTCATAATCTTCACGGCGTCGGTCGTAGATCAAATCGAGGCATACCTGTCGCGCTTCTTCGTCGATCCGGTGCAAGGGAAGGATCTTGGACGCGTGCACGATCGCCGCGTCGAGACCGGCTTCGGCAGCTTCGTGGAGAAAGACACTGTTGAGGACTTGTCGAGCGGCTGGGTTAAGGCCGAAGGAGATATTGGACAGGCCGAGGATGGTGCGAACACCGGGCATTTCGGTCTTAATACGGCGAATAGCTTCGAGCGTCTCGATACCGTCGCGACGTGAATCGATCATGCCCGTTGAAAGTGGAAGGGCCAGCGTGTCGATGAATACGTCGTGGGGATCGAGACCGTAGCGCGATACCGCGAGATCGGTGATGGCCTTGGCAGCGCGTACTTTCCACTCGGCGGTTCGCGCTTGACCTTCTTCGTCGATGCAAGTGGCGACGACGGCCGCGCCGAACTCCGCGGCCAGCGTTAAGAAGCTGTCGAGGCGCGTCCCTGGGCCGTCTCCCTCTTCGAGATTCACCGAGTTCAAGAGTGGTTTACCGCCGATCCACGTCAGCGCTTGGCGCGCGACGGGCGCCTCAGTCGTGTCGATCATGATGGGCACCGACGACTGCGTCGCGAGTCGGCTCATCAGCTCGCCCATGTCCGCTACACCGTCGGCGCCGGTGTAGTCCACGCACACGTCCAAGATGTGGGCTCCCTCTTTGATCTGTTCGCGGCCGATCTCGACGCAGGTGTCCCAATCACCTTCGAGCATCGCGTCGCGGAACCTTTTCGAACCATTGGCATTCGTTCGTTCGCCAATGAGCAGTACCGATCGGTCTTGTTGGTAGCTCACGGGCGAGTAGATCGACGCGACCCCGTAGTCGGTGACGGGCGAGCGTTTCGCGGCACTGAGGGGCCGCACCGCTTCAACGACGCGCGCGAGATGCTCGGGTGTCGTGCCACAGCACCCTCCGACTACTTGGACGCCGGCGTCCGTGACGAACTTTGAGAGATGCTCGGCGAGTGCCTCGGGCGTCAGGTCGTAGTGCATGCGTCCTTCGACGACGCTCGGTAGACCAGCGTTGGGCATGCACGAGAGGGGAAGGGGCGCTGAGTCGCTGAGCGTACGCAGCGGCTCATACATCTCCACGGGACCGGTCGCGCAGTTGAGACCGATGACGTCGATGCCGAGCGGCGCGAGTGCGGTCATCGCGGCACCGATCTCGGTGCCGGGCAGCATCCGACCCGTCAGTTCGATCGTGACTTGTGCTTGGATGGGCACGACGCGGCCGTGTCGGACCATTGCTCGGTGGCACGCGGCTATCGCGGCCTTGCCCGAGAGCAGGTCGTACATCGTCTCGACGAGCAAGAGGTCGACCCCGCCTTCCAAGAGACCGTAGGCGAGCTCTTCGTAGCTCGCGCAGAGATTGTCGTAACTGATCTGGCCGAGCGTGGGGAACTTCGTGCCCGGTCCCATCGAGCCAGCGACGAATTTTGGCTCGTTGGGGCTGGCGTAACTGTCGGCAATACGGCGCGCGATCTGCGCCGAGGCGAGCGCGAGCTCGTGCGTGCGATCGGCAATGCCGTACTCGGCCAGAACAACGGAGAAGGTGCCAAAGGAGTTTGTCTCGATGGCGTCGACGCCGACGTCCAGGAACGACCGGTGCAGTGTCTCGACGACCGACGGTTTGGTGACGGTCAAGATCTCATTGCATCCCTCGAGTGCCGCACCACCAAAGTCGTCCGCCGTCAAGTGTTGGAGTTGAAAATTAGTGCCCGTCGCGCCGTCGTAGATGAGCACTCGTTGAGCCAAGGCCTTGAGATAGGGGTCGTCGGTGCTCGGGCGAGGGAACGGCGGGCTAGTAGATGGCTCCATTGGTTCTTCAGGTTACTGGCGATGCGTTAGTTCACTACGCTGACGATGTGAAGATTTACACGCGCGGCGGTGATGACGGCACCACGGGACTCTACTTTGGGGGTCGCGTCGCAAAGAGTTCAGCACCCGTTGAAGTGAATGGTGCAGTTGACGAAGCGCAAGCCATGCTCGGTTGGGCGAGGTCATTAAGTGACCCCGGATCACGGCTGAACGAACTGCTGATCACGGTCGAACGTGATCTCTGGGTTCTGATGGCGGAAGTGGCAACGTTGCCGGCAAATCGCCACAAACTCGTGGCCGAGAAGTCGATGGTCAGCGACGCCATGATCGCGCGACTCGAGAAAGAGATCGACGCGCTATCGGCGGACATTGAAATGCCCAAGGAATTCGTCGTGCCGGGCGAAACCCAGCTGTCGGCGGCGCTCGACATTGCGCGCACCGTCGTGCGCCGCGCGGAACGCATTGCCGTTGCTTACCCGCTAGAGAACTCTTTCGTCACTCCGTACCTCAATCGCCTCAGTGACCTCACCTGGACGATGGCCCGATGGGCCGAGGGACCGAATCACCGAACCGCACGGGTTCACGACGAGAAGAGGTAGTAGATGGCGCGCACGGCTCGAACTTCATCGCTGAAAGAGGCACTGGCTCAGGCGACCATTGCCGTACCCGTCGTCTTCGAAGGCGAGGTGGGCACGATCAGCGACGCGATTCCCAAAAGCCTCGCCGGCATCTCGATTCCTCGAACACTGACGAAGGAGTGGTGCGCGCAACAAGGATTCAAAGATGAGCCGGGCAGTACCGTGGTGCTCCGCAGTTTGCAGGGACCAAACGTCGCGTTCATCTCTCTTGGGTCGAGTGGCCCTTCGATGGAGAGTTTTCGAATGGCGGGCGCTGGCGCTGTTCGATGTGCGGGCGAGGGATCGATCGCAGTACTTCTACCCACTCACGACGACGAAGGTACCGCGCGCGCCGCGCAGGCATTGGTGGAGGGCGCGCTGCTCGCGTCGTACAGTTTCAAGAACCAAAACGCTGAGTCAACCTTCGACGTCGTGCCGCTCGGCGTGCCCCTCCCCAGGGTCTCCACCCACGACGCGGTCACTAAGGCAGTCGAACGTGGTAGCGCGATTGCTGACGCGGTGAATTGGGCGAAGTTTCTTATCGACTCACCGGCTGGCTACTTGCCCCCGAAAGAGTTGGCCAAATCGATCGACGACCGTCTCGATCAGGACAAGGACGTGACGGTCGAGATCTGGACCGAATCGAAGATTAAAGAGGAACGACTCGGTGGACTATTGGGCGTCGGACAGGGATCGGCCCAACCAACGCGCCTCGTCTACGCGACGTACGACCCAAAGCCCGGCACGGCGATTCCCCACGTCGCCCTCGTTGGAAAGGGCGTGACGTTCGATTCGGGAGGACTTTCGCTCAAGAGCGCCGACGGCATGATGAAGATGAAGACCGACATGACCGGCGCCGCCATCGTGATGGCCGTTCTCTCACTCGCCAGTCGTCTCAAGCTCGACGTTCGTGTCACTGCAATTGCGCCCTTGGCCGAGAACTTGGTGGGTGATAAAGCGACGAAGCCGGGCGATGTTCTCACCATTAGAAACGGCATGACGATCGAGGTGCTCAATACCGACGCCGAGGGTCGACTGATTTTGGCGGACGGTCTCAGTCTGGCCGTTGAACTTCGTCCCGACGCCATCATTGACGTCGCGACGTTGACCGGAGCGCAAAACGTCGCGCTCGGAGATGAAGTGGGCGCGCTGTACGCCTCGACGGACGAACTTGCGGCGCAACTAACGGCGGCGAGTGGTCGCAGTGGCGAAACACTCTGGCGTATGCCGCTCGTCGAAAGATACGAATCGCACATCGAGTCCGATATTGCCGATATGAAGAACACGGGTAAACCGCCCGGCGCGGGCTCGATCTCCGCAGCGTTGATGCTGCGCCGCTTCACCGACGGCAGAGCGTGGGCGCACCTTGACATCGCGGGTCCTGCTCGCGCGGACACGGCGCATGGCTACATCACGAAGGGCAGTACCGCGTTCAGCGCACGCGCGCTCGTCGAGTACTTAACGGAACTTTCAATTCCGCCTTCGGCCTAGGGTTCTAAGCGGCGCACGCGCTCGGGGCGTGGTAGCACGACACGGCGCAGTGAATTCGACATTTCGTCCTGTCCGTCGCCGTGCCCGATCAAGAGTGAGCAAAAGAGCTCCTCATCTTCGATCCCGGCCCACTCCAGCACCGCGTCAGCGTTGCGAAAGTTTCCCCATATCGTCGCTTGCCAGCCGCCCTCTTCGAGCAACAAGAGCAGTGCCATGGTCGCCATGGCTGCGTCGGTGTGCCAATAGGGCAACGGCCAGGACGATCGTGCACTGAGACCCGCGTATGCTTTGTCAGCCTCGGCGTAGCGCGCAAGGTAGTCCTGGACTCGAGCGGTGACGAGTACCACGCCACCAGCACGTTGCAGCCCTTCACTCCGTCGCGAGTTTTTCCGCCAGGTTTCGTCGGTAGCGTGGCGAAAATACGCTGTAACGTGCTGCGCGCTTAACGTGTAGAGACGAACGCCCGCGCTATTGCCGGCCGTCGGGGCTAGTAGCGCCTGCGCGCAGACGTCGTCGAGCCAGATGGGGTCAACCGGTGTTCCGTCGAACGATCGCGTCATGCGACGTTGAATGAGTAGATCGCGCAGTTCCACGAAACGTGTCTAGCAGGGTGGACGCGATTGTTGACTAAGCAGGTAAGGTTTAGCCACTGAAAAGGAGCGACCTTGCCATCACCGCGAGACCTATTGAACGCCGCCAGGGCCGAGATTGTTGAGATCGATCCGCACGACGTCGCCGCGCGTCTCGATTATTTCACGTTGCTAGACGTACGCGAACCCGACGAATACGAACAAGGCGCGCTGCCCGGCGCGATTCACGTGCCGCGCGGCCAGCTCGAATTCTCCATCGAAGGTCGTCTCTCCAACAAGGGAGCGCCCATCGCGGTCTACTGCGCCGGCGGAACGCGCAGTGCCTTTGCGGCGAAGACCCTGCAGGATTTGGGTTACCGCGACGTGGTCTCGATTACGGGTGGCTTCAATAAATGGAAAGACGACGGACTCGTCTGGACAACGCCGCGCACCATGACGAGCGACCAACGGATTCGCTACCACCGTCATTTGCTCTTGCCCGAAGTAGGCGAGGCCGGTCAGACCAAGTTGCTCGACTCGAAGGTTCTTCTTCTTGGGGCAGGCGGCCTCGGTTCACCGGCCGCGCTCTATCTGGCCGCGGCCGGCATAGGGACGATTGGCATCATCGACATGGACGTCGTCGACGCGTCAAATCTCCAGCGCCAGATTCTGCACACGATCGATCGCGTGGGGATGCGAAAGGTCGACAGCGCCAGAGCGGCACTGACGGCGATGAACCCCGACGTCAAGGTTCTCACCTACGACACGCGCCTTAGCGCCGACAACATTCTTGACATCTTTGATGGCTACGACGTCATCGTCGACGGTACTGACAACTTCCCAACGCGTTACCTAGTGAACGACGCGGCGCTTTTGAAGCGAATTCCGGTCGTGCACGGGTCCATCTTTCGCTTCGAAGGTCAAGCCACTGTCTTCAATCCCTACGTCGGACCGTGCTATCGCTGCATGATCCCCGAGCCGCCGCCGGCAGAACTCGCTCCGAGTTGCGCCGAAGCGGGCGTGCTCGGCGTGCTGTGCGGCATCATCGGATCGATCCAGGCCGTCGAGACAATTAAAATGCTGCTCGAGTTGGGCGACCCTCTCGTGGGACGGTTATTGACTTACGACGCACTCGAACAGTCGTTTCGAACCTTCAAGGTTCGCCGCGACCCTTCGTGCCCAGCTTGTGGTGAGAACGCGGGGCCGATTCAGATCGCCGAGTACGACGATCAGTGCATGCCCCACGCGGTGCTCGTTTAGGCCAAGACCACGATCGTGCCGGCGAATTTGTCGTGCAGCGTCTGGTTACGAGGATCAAAGAGCGGGTAGAGATTATCCACCAGGGCAATGAAACCCACGATATAGATTGCCACCGGGTTCGACGCCAACTCGATGGCGCTGTAGACGGCGATGAAGCCCCAGCGCTTAAAGGCTTGAAGCAAGGTAATGGCGTGCCCGCTAGTGGCGTCGCGTACTCGCGTCGCCGCGATGCGATTACCGACCGTTTGGCCCTTCGCGCCACTCAAGAGCTTGACCATGTAGATGCCTTCGAGCAGCAGCCCAGCGATGGCGCCGAGAACGACACCGTCAACCTGAGCGAAGATTGACACAATAAATAGTGTCGGTATGACGAGGATGAGGTCGTCGCCGAAGGTCGCGCCGACCCGTCTCCACCAACCAGCGAGCATCAGCCCCGTGGTGGCGTCGTTCGCGCCACGTGCATTCGCGGGCAGACTTCTCCCACACACTGGGCACGTCGTGTCATTCATTTCAGAGCCACAGTTTGAGCAGTACATCCCTCTATCTTGCTTCGTGGCGCGAAAGCGAAATGACGTTTCAAGCCATAGCCGGGTTTCGTCGCCCTTCGTTGCACGCGAAGCAACGCCTAATCTTGGTGGCGTGAGTTCTGACCAGCGTTTCACCGACTCGGGAATCGAAGTCAAGACGGTCTATCGAGGCGCTGATCTCGAGGGATTCGACGAAGCGACCCAACTCGGCGAGCCCGGCGACTATCCCTACACCAGGGGCGTGCAGGGAACGATGTACCGCGGGCGTCTTTGGACCATGCGCCAGTACGCGGGCTTTGGCAGCGCGGAAGCGACGAACGAACGATTCAAGTTCCTTTTGGGCGCCGGTCAGACGGGACTTTCGTGCGCGTTTGATCTGCCCACGCAGATGGGACTTGACGGAGACCACCAACGCGCCGAAGGTGAGGTGGGCAAAGTAGGAGTGGCCATTTCGTCGCTCAACGACATGCGACTCCTGTTGCAAGACCTGCCCCTTGACGAAGTGACGACCTCCATGACCATCAACGCCACCGCCTCCACGCTGCTCCTGCTCTACCAACTGGTCGCAGAAGAACAAGGCATCAAGGGCGCCCAACTTCGCGGCACCATTCAAAACGACATTTTGAAGGAGTACGTGGCGCGAGGCACCTATATCTACCCTCCACGGCCGTCAATGCGTCTCGTGACCGACACGTTCGCCTACTGCGCGAAGGAGATGCCCAACTGGAACACGATTTCGATCTCGGGCTATCACATTCGAGAGGCCGGATCGACCGCGGTCCAAGAGATCGCCTTCACCTTGGCGAACGGCATCGCCTACGTCGAAGCCGCGCTCGCGGCGGGATTGGAACTGGACGCTTTCGCGCCGCGCCTGAGTTTCTTCTTCAACGCGCACAACAACCTCTTCGAAGAGGTGGCTAAGTATCGCGCGGCACGTCGCCTGTGGGCCACGATTATGCGAGAGCGCTTCGGCTCTAGCGATCCCAAGTCGACGATGCTTCGATTTCACACCCAAACTGGTGGTTCGACACTCACCGCACAACAGCCCGAAAACAACATCGTGCGCGTCACCATCCAGGGCCTCGCCGCGGCACTGGGCGGCACGCAGAGTTTGCACACGAACGGCTTTGACGAAGCGCTCGGACTTCCAACCGAGCGCGCGGCAAAGTTGGCGCTGCGCACCCAGCAGGTCCTCGGGTATGAGTCGGGCGTCGCCGATACCGTCGACCCCTTGGCTGGGTCTTACTACGTTGAATCCCTGACCGACGAGGTGGAACGTCGAGCGCGCGAGTACATCGAGACGATCGACAAAATGGGTGGCTCGGTCGCCGCCATCGAAGCCCACTACCTGCAAGATGAGATCGAAGCCGCGGCGTACGAGTTCGCGCGCAGCGTCGAGCGCGGCGACAAGGTCGTCGTTGGCGTCAATCGCTTCACTGAGAGTGAGGCGACGAAAGCCGACGTCTTTCCGATTGATGAAGCGCAGCAGCGCGACCAGATTTCGCGCGTGCGCCAACTTAAGACGTCGCGCGACAATGACGCGGTACGAGTTGCTCTTAGCGAACTAGGGGACGCGGCGCGAGGATCGGCCAACGTGCTCTATCCCATGAAGACGGCGCTTTCGCGATTTGCCACGCTCGGCGAAGTCGCGGACGTGTTGCGCGCGGAGTTCGGCGTCTACCAAGCGCGTTAGCGCGACAGTGGTTCGAAGAAGTGCGTGACGCTGGGCGTCTCGGCGTAGAACGGGTGCGTGAGCGCGCGCCACGACTCGAATAGATCCGTCGCTCGAAAGGCGAGGTGCATTTCAAGCGACGACCAGCGAACAAGTAAGAGATACGTCGACTCGTTCTCCAACTGGCGACGCACTTCGGCGCCAAAGCAGCCCGGAGCCGATTCGATAATGGGAAACGCCGTGATCATCGATTGTTCGAACGCAGTCTCTTCGCCAACGCGCACGTTCAAGAGTGCGTGTTCGAGCACCATTAGCGCTGTAAGAGACGTTCGCGTAACGACACGTCTTCGGCGACACCCACCGCCGTGTTGGCGAGAGCAATTGCGCCGTCGATGACGGCCTGGTCAGCGGCGGGGGTCACGCACGCCGCCGTGAACTCTGGCTGATGGTTCACCGCGCCGTGGGTTGGAATCATCAAGAGTGGGTGGATAGCGGGCACCACGAGTGAGACGTTCGCCATGTCCGTCGAGATCGTCGGCTTGGCGCCGCCCTCATCGTCAAGGAAGAAGTGGCGACCGACCGCCTCAGCAGCATCTCGGTAGTGGGCGAGGATGTCGAGATCGGACACCATGTGAGAGAAGGGATGGCCGAGTTCTTCGACGCTCAGCGTGGTTCCCGTGGCGAGCGCGCCTGCCTCAAAGCAGGCGTTGAGGCGCTGGCGCAAGACGTCTAATCCTGACCTGGTAGCAGAGCGTGCCATGAAACGTCCAACGACCCGGCTCGGAGTTATATTGGCAGCCGATCCGCCTTCGGCGACGATGCCGTGCACCTGATCTTCGGGGCGAAACTGTTGGCGCAGAAGACCGATCGCGACTTGAGCAATGGTGAGGGCGTCGAGAGCGTTCAAGCCCTCCCACGGTGCCGCAGAGGCGTGCGCAGCTTTGCCGCTATAGGTGACGTCAAAGTGGTCGACCGCGAGACAGATGGCTTCGAGACGCTCTTCTGGAAAAGGGTGGACCATCATCGCGGCGTGCGCGTCGTCGAAGTAGCCCGCGTTGATGAGATCGATCTTTCCGCCGCCGCCTTCCTCGGATGGTGTGCCGAGCAAGGTGACGGTGAGATTGAGATCGTCGGCGACGGCGCCCAGTCCGAGAGCCGCGCCCAAAGACGCGGCCGCGATGATGTTGTGGCCACAGGCGTGTCCGACGTCAGGCAACGCGTCATATTCGGCGCAGAAGACGACGTGGAGATCGCCAGAACCCGTGGTCGCGCGAAAGGCGGTTGGTAGATCGGCGATGGCGCGCTCGACTCGAAACCCCCAACTCTCGGCCGCTGCAGCGACGGCGTCGGACGACGCGAACTCTTCGTAGCCGAGCTCGGGGTGAGCGTGGATGAAGTGACTGAGCGCGACGAGCTCTGTTCGTGCGCCCTCAATGGTCGTAGCGGTGGTCTCTCGTAACGTCATTCAATTACCACGACGACGTCGCCGGCACTCACCGAGTCACCAGTGGCGACGTTGATGGACTTGACGACCCCGGACTTCTCTGCGTTGATGGCGTTCTCCATCTTCATTGCTTCAAGAATGGCGACCGCTTCACCAGCTTCAACGGCCTGGCCCACCTCGACGTTGACCTTCACGATCGTGCCTTGCATGGGCACGGTGACCTTCCCTGAACCACTCCCGAGTACGCCGGGGTGGTGCTGTCGGCGAGGCTTTGCGGCGGTGCTTTGGGGACGAGCAAGAAGGTCGTCGTCGGATTCAGGCACCCAGAGTGCGACAGTGACGCGGCGGCCGTTCACTTCCGCAGTGACGTCCTTTCGCACGCGTCCATCGCCCACGGAGATCGCCGCGGTGACGGCGGTGGGCAACGTGGAGAAATCTAAGTTGGTCTCCACCCATTTCGTTGAGTGCGTGCCGTTGACGAACTCCTCGCTCGAGAGGATGATGACGTCCGCTGCAAGCGTGGTCGCGACGCCTTCGATTGTTGTCTCTTCAATCGCGCGCAACATTCGGCGGCGGGCCTTTTCTCGATCAGAGGCCCACACGACGAGCTTGCCTATGAGGTTGTCGTAGTACGGCGAAATCGTGTCCCCGGCGCTATAGCCCGCGTCGAGGCGAACGCCAGGTCCCGACGGTTGGTCAAATTTCGTGATGGTGCCCGGCGAGGGAGTGAAGAGTCCATTCGACGGGTCTTCGGCGTTGATACGAACTTCAATGGCGTGGCCGTTTCGACGCACGTCGTCTTGGGTGAAGTCGAGTCGCTCCCCAGCGGCAATGCGAAGTTGCCATTCGACGAGGTCGAGTCCAGTCACCAACTCGGTCACGGGGTGCTCGACCTGGAGTCGAGTGTTCATCTCGAGAAAGAAGAACTCGCCGTCTTGGAAGAGGAACTCAACGGTACCGGCGTTCACGTAGCCGCAGGCCCTGGCGACCTTTACCGCCGCGGCACCCATGGCCTGGCGCACGTCGTTGGGGAAGTTCGACGCCGGTGACTCTTCCACCAGCTTTTGGTGGCGGCGTTGCGCCGAGCAGTCTCGCTCACCTAGCCACAACGTGTTGCCGTGCGCGTCGGCGAGAATTTGCATCTCAATGTGACGCGGCCAAGTCAGGTAACGCTCGACGTAACACTCGGCGCGACCGAAGTAATTCTGCGCTTCGCGCTGGGCGCTTTCGAGTGCGGATTCGGCCTCATTGGGCGCGTTGACAACTTTCATGCCACGACCGCCGCCGCCGTAGGCGGCCTTGATAGCGACGGGCCAGCCGAACTCCTTACCAAAGGCCACGACTTCCTTGGCGCTCTTTAGCGCCTGACTGCGTCCCGGTACCCCAACGACGCCCGCTGCTTCGGCGGCCAATCGTGAAGAGATCTTGTCACCCATGATCTCTATTGCTTCGGGTGGTGGTCCGATGAAGGTAACGCCGCGTGAAGTGATTGCGCGGGCGAAATCAGTGTTCTCGGAGAAAAAGCCGTAACCCGGATGCACCGCGTCAGCGCCCGAGCGATGGATGACGTCCAATATCGCCTCGGTGTTGAGGTAACTCTCGGCGGCGCTTTGACCACCGAGGGCGAAGGCTTCGTCGGCCTGTCGCACGTGTAGCGCGTTACGGTCCAACTCGGAGTAGACGGCAACCGTGGAAATGCCCATTTCGCGACAGGTCCTCATCACGCGAACCGCGATCTCGCCCCGATTGGCGATAAGGACTTTCTTTAACACGCGAACCTCCGTTGTGAGCCTGTCATTTTCTAGCACTCGCCACTGAAACTCTAATGTTTGAACGTGAGTCCCATTGTTTGGCGAGTTGAACACTTTGACGAGATCGAATCGACCAATACCTACCTTGCCGTTCGGGCGAAAGAGGGTGCCGTCGAGGGCGCCGTCGCGCTCGCTGACTTCCAGACCTCGGGTCGTGGTCGCCTCGATCGTGCGTGGCAGTCCCCACCGCGCGCGTCACTGCTCTGTTCGATTCTCTTACGTCCTCAGATCGACGCTGATCGACTGCAATTGGTGGTCGCCGCCACTGCGCTTGCCGCGCGCGCCGCGCTCGTTCGACTCAGTGGCGTTCGACCACAGCTGAAGTGGCCGAATGATTTGGTCGTGGGCGAGAACAAACTGGCGGGTTTGCTCGCCGAGGTCATCGAGACGTCGAGTGGCGTTGCCGTTGTGGTTGGACTTGGCGTCAATCTCGCTTACCAGGGTCCAGAGGGCGCCGCGTCGACGAGTGTGCTTCTAGAAAGTGGCGTGATGATCGCGCCCCGAGCGCTGCTCGACCACGTTCTCGAAGAGCTCGAGTCGCGTCGCGCGCAACTCGACAGTGACGAGGGCCAACGCGAGTTACGTCGCGAATACGAGAGCGCACTGGCGACCATCGGTAAATTCGTTCGAGTTGAGACACTCGGCGACTCCTATGTTGGCGAGGCCACGGGCGTGGACGAGGCCGGAGGACTACTCGTCGTCGTAGAGGGGACCCTGCGCACGTTCACGATGGGCGACGTGGTCCACGTTCGCCCAAGTGAGGACGAGCGCGCGTGAGACGTCTAACGCGAGTGCTCGTCACCGGGGCTAGCGGACAGGTCGGCGTTGATCTGCTCGACGTTCTAGGCGGCGTCACGCCGCTCGGCGGCGACGATACTTTTCAACCTGACGATCGAAGCGTTCGATCAAACGAATTCGACGTCGTAGGTCTCACTCGACGTGAGCTGGACGTCACTGATCGCGACGCCGTGCTGCGCTCACTTCGCAACGTTCGACCCGACGTCATTGTTCATTTGGCCGCGTACACCGCTGTTGATAGGGCCGAAGGAGACGTCGAGGCGTGCTTTGCCGTGAACGAATTGGGCACGGCGTCGATGTCACTTGGAGCCCTCGACGTTGGAGCGCACTTAATCACCATCTCGACCGACTACGTCTTTGATGGCATGAAAGGTGCGCCCTACGTTGAGTTCGACGAGCCGCACCCGCTCAGTGTCTACGGCGCGTCAAAACGAGAAGGCGAACTTCGCTGTTCGTCGAGTGACACCATTGTGCGTACGTCCTGGGTGATGGGCGTGAGGGGAAAGAACGTCGTGCACGCTATCGCCGAACGCGCAATGTCGGGCGAGAACGTCCGTTTCGTCGACGATCAAATGGGTACGGTCACTGCCGCGAGCGATCTCGCGAGGTCACTCGTCACCTTGATTCGCGAGCGACCAAGTGGCGTCTGGCACGTGGCCAACACCGGCGCGACGACGTGGTTCGAGATTGCGGCCTACGTCGGGAGCCTCCTCAATCGATCAGAGGGGTTCGCGACGCCCATCGCCACGAGCGAACTCTCACCCGCGCAGTTAGCTCTTCGACCCGCGCGTAGTGATCTCGACACCGAAAAGTTTGCCGCGAGCTGGTCAGCGCTGCCGCCTTGGCGCGACGCCTTGGCGCGCCTGGTAACGGATCGATCACGACGTGAGTGACGTAGCCCGCGACGTGGCGGCGGTAGTTGTTGACTATCACGCCGACGAAGTACTGGTCGAGTGCGTGACGTCACTACTGAGTAACGACGTCAAGGAGATCATCGTCGTTGAAAATGGTGAAGAAGGCTCCGTGCCGACGTCGCTGCTCGCGCACAATGTCAAAGTGGTGGCACCGGGCGTGAACTTGGGCTACGGGCGCGGCGTGAATCGAGGCGTGGCGTTCGCTCCAGTAACGCCCTACGTGCTCGTGTCGAATCCCGACGTCGTCGTGCACGAAGGAGCGGTACGCGCACTCTGCGACTACCTCGACAAGCACGACAGCGTGGCGCTCGTTGGTCCCGAGATTCGCCGACCAGACGGTACGGTGTATCCGTCGCGGCGCGTCTTTCCCAACGTCTGGCTCGCCGGTCTGCACGCCGTCCTCTCACCGTTGTGGCCAGGTAATCCCGCGACCAAGCGTTATCGAACGACGAGTCCCGACGGCATCGTGGACTGGGTGTCGGGGGCATGTTTTCTCGTTCGAAGAACCGTCTTTGAGTTAGTCGGTGGTTTTGACGAGCGTTACTTCATGTTCGCCGAGGACATGGCGCTGTGCTGGCAGCTGCGAGAGCATGGATTCGAGGTCGCCGCCACGAGCGCGGCGGTCGTTACTCATATCGAAGGCGTGTCGAGAGCTCGGGCGTCGCGCGCCATGGTGATCGCGCATCACCGCAGTGCAATGAGATTTGAGTTTCAAACGGCGAGGGGCTGGCGTCGGGCGCTGGTGCCACTAGCGAGCCTCGTGCTCAGTCTTCGTCTGGTTCTCGTGCTCGTAGCGCGCCCGAAGAGTTAGCGCCGTCGTCGCCTAGAATCCTGAGAGGGCTGCGAGTGGTCTGTGGTTGAAAGTCGATGCCAGTCGCGGGCGAAACGACCCACGTAAGGCGTCTTATTGACGCTGAGCATGGCGCGGTTTAGAAGTAAGTCCTGCCCCGAAGCGATCAACGTGATCGCCGAGGGAGCCGGTGAAGTGTGCGAGGTCACTCTGGGAGAGCGTGAGCTGCTCGGGGTGCGCACGGACATCGCCGCAGGCAAGTGTGGGGTCAAAGACCAGGTCAGCACTCGTAGCCCTGTTGCAGTACACAGTTGACCGTTAGGGTAAAACACGACATGAGCGTATTTCAGAAGATTTTGAAGGCTGGAGAAGGTAAGCGGGTGCGTCAACTCGCCGAACTCGTGGGGCCGATTAACGAGCTCGCCGGTGAGATGGCGGCCCTGACCGATGCCGAACTTAGGGCCAAGACAGACGTCTTTCGTGAGCGCCTCGCCGAAGGCGAGACGCTCGACGACCTCCTAATAGAGTCCTTCGCGGTGGTACGCGAGGCCGCCACGAGAGTCCTTGGGCAACGTCCCTATGACGTGCAGCTCATGGGCGGCATGGCGCTGCATTTTGGCTGGATCGCTGAAATGAAGACCGGTGAAGGTAAGACACTCGTGTCGACATTGCCGGTGTACCTGAACGCGTTGGCAGGCCAGGGCGTTCACGTGGTGACGGTAAACGACTACCTCGCCACTCGTGACGCCAACTGGATGGGCGAGCTGCACCGATTCTTGGGGCTGCGCGTTGGTCGCGTGGGACCTGACCTCCAGGACTTCGATGAAAAGCGCGATGCTTACGGCGCGGACGTGACGTACGGCACGAATACGGAGTTTGGTTTTGACTATTTGCGCGACAATATGGCGCGCAGCGCTGAACACATGGTCCAGCGCGGCCATCACTACGCCATTGTCGACGAGGTCGACTCGATTTTGATCGACGAAGCGAGGACACCGTTGATCATCTCGGGTCCCGCGTCCGACGTCACGAAGCTCTACTACCAGTTCGCCTCGATCGCGCGTTCATTAGTACGTGAAGCCGACTACGAAGTCGACGAAGAGAAGAAGACCGTCGTGCCGACCGAGGCTGGTATCGAGAAGGTGGAACGCCAACTTGGCGTGACGAATCTCTACGACGCGGTAGCGACGAACTACGTGCACCAACTCGGTCAGGCCCTGCGGGCAAAAGAGCTCTTTCACCGCGACAAGGACTACCTCGTTGATTCAGGTGAAGTGAAGATCGTCGATGAGTTCACGGGACGTACCCTCGAGGGTCGACGCTGGAGTGACGGACTCCATCAAGCAGTCGAGGCCAAAGAGCGCGTGCGAATTCAAGAAGAGAACCATACCTGGGCGACCGTCACCTTGCAGAACTACTTTCGCCTCTACGAGAAGTTGGCCGGAATGACCGGTACCGCTGAGACGGAAGCAGCGGAGTTTGGCAATACGTATGGTCTGTCGGTCGTGCCGATCCCGACCAACCAACCAGCGTGTCGAATTGACCAGCCCGACCTCATCTTTAAGACCGAGGCCGCCAAGTTCGCGGCCATCGTCGATGACGTGCGAGGGCGCCGGGACAACGGCCAACCAATTTTGCTCGGTACGGCGTCGGTGGAGAAGTCTGAACTGTTGTCGCGCGAACTTTCCAAGGCCGGCATCGACCATGAGGTCTTGAACGCGAAGCAACACTTCCGCGAAGCCGAAATCGTCGCTCAAGCCGGTCGACAGGGTGCGGTCACGGTCGCGACCAACATGGCCGGTCGAGGTGTCGACGTGATTCTCGGAGGAAATGTTGAAGGGCTCGCGACGCGCGACGCGTTGAGTCAAGGATTTTCCTCAGGTACGGAAGACTACGACGAGGCTTATAAAAAGGCGCTCGCCAAGTGGAAGCCGGTGACTCAGACAGAAGGCGACATGGTGCGCGCCGCCGGCGGTCTCTACGTGCTTGGCACGGAACGACACGACTCGCGACGTATTGATAACCAGCTGCGTGGACGTTCTGGCCGCCAAGGTGACCTCGGCGAGAGTCGCTTCTATCTTTCACTCGAAGACGAACTACTGCGCCTCTTCGCTACGGGGGCAGTGTCATGGGTTATGGATCGCACCATGCCCGACGACGAGGCGATCGAAGCGAAGATGGTGTCAAAAGCTATTGAGCGAGCGCAGAACACCGTCGAAGCGCGCAACGCCGAGATCCGCAAGGACGTCTTGAAGTACGACGAGGTAATGAACGAACAGCGCAAAGTCATCTACGGGCGACGTCAACAGGTCTTGGACGGCGAAGACATTCACGACGCGACGATCGTCTTAATCGAAGAGCGTCTCACGTTGGTCGTCGACGAACACCTAGGAACGGCCTTTTCTGAAGAGTGGGATCTCAACACGCTCGTCTTGGATCTACAGGGCTACTACCCAACGGAGCTCAACGCCGAGACGTTGCGCTCGTTCGAAGACGTCGACGACATCGTGGCGCTCGTTGTCGACGAAGCGGTGAGCCAGTACGAGAAGAAGTCGGAGAACTTCGTCGGCGGCCTCGACACCGCCAAGGAGATCGAGCGCGACGTGATGCTCCAGATCCTCGACCAGCGTTGGCGTGACCACCTCTCGGACATGGACTACTTACGCGACGGCATCCATCTTCGCCAAGTGGCCCAGCAAGACCCTCTCACCGCGTGGCAAAAAGAGGGCTACTTGATGTTCGAGCATCTCCTCGAAGCGGTTGACATCGATTACGTTCGCTACATCACTCACGTCGAAGCCTTGCCAGAACCAAGCGAGGACGGCGCTGTGGACGAAGGACTCGAGGGCGCGCTGACGAACGTTGACGCAGTAGCACCGGGCGCTGCGGAACTGCCAGCACACGACGTGGTGAAAAAGCCGACGCAACACAATGACAAGATCGGCCGTAACGATCCGTGTTGGTGCGGTTCAGGTCGTAAGTTCAAGCAGTGCCATGGCCGACCCTAAAGCAGAGAACGCCTTACGCCTCGCCCTGGCCACGATCGAAGAGCTCGAGACCAGATGGGACGCGGCGAGGGACTACTTAAAAATTGACGAGAGTCGGGCTCGACACACCACGTTGGCGCAACTGGCCGCGGACCCCCATCTCTGGGATGACCAAGACAACGCCCGTGAGGTCACGACCGAATTAGGACGACTGAGCAACGATCTGGAGTCCTTTGACGCGCTTCGAAGCGCCCTGGACGACGCCGCTGTCCTCGTCGAGTTTGCCCGCGAGTCGCTCAATGCCGGAGAGGCCGACGCGTCAACCTTTGATGAGCTCGCGAGTTCGGTTGAAAAACTTGGTCACGATATCGCCTCACTCGAGACCCAAAGTCTCTTTAGCGGTCTCTACGACGAGAACGACGCGATCGTTGAACTGCACGCCGGCGCGGGCGGCACCGACGCGCAGGACTGGACCGAGATGTTGTTGCGCATGTACTCACGCTGGGCTGAACGTCGGGGATTTGGCGTTGAGATTGATGAAGCGACCGAAGGTCAAGAGGCCGGATTGCTGTCCTCGACGTTCATCGTGAAGGGTCGCTTCGCGTACGGATGGCTTTCGGTTGAACGTGGCGTCCATCGTCTCGTTCGCATCAGTCCCTTCGACTCACAAGCGCGTCGCCAAACTAGTTTTGCGAGCCTGGAGATCACGCCATTACTCGACGACAATGCCGCTGAAGTAGAGATTGACGAAAAGGATCTTCGCGTCGATACCTACCGATCTTCTGGCGCCGGTGGACAGCACGTCAACAAGACCGATTCAGCAATTCGCATCACGCACCTGCCCAGTGGCATTGTCGTGAGTTGTCAAAACGAACGATCACAACACCAGAATCGCGCGCGCGCCATGCAGATACTTGAGGCGAAATTAGCGGAACGTGCCCGAGCACAACGCCGAGCCGAGATGGACGCGTTGAGCGCCAATCGAAGTGACAACGCGTGGGGTTCGCAGATTCGTAGCTACGTCCAAGCGCCCTATCAATTAGTGAAAGATCACCGTAGCGACTACGAGACTGGAAACGTCGAGGCGGTGTTAGACGGCGATCTCGACGGGTTTATGGAAGCCGAGCTACGACGTCAGCGGTCCGCTTCATAAAAGTTTCCAGACTCGACAAATGCAGGGCTTTCGTGGAACGGATGTGTTCCTTGACCAAACTAGAATGGTCCTATCGCTGTGCCCGCTCGTCGCACAACAACCAATGAACCCGAGGGGGTGATGCCGTGATTCGATTCGAAAATGTCTCAAAGACGTACAAGAACGGCACGTCCGCCCTTAAGGACATTTCGCTCGACATCGAAAAAGGTGAGTTTGTCTTCTTGGTCGGTGCTTCGGGATCGGGCAAAACGACGTTTTTGCGTCTGCTACTTCGAGAAGAACATCCCGACCAAGGCCGCATCCTCGAAGCGGGCCGCGACATCGGTGAACTGCCCAAGTGGCGCGTTCCCTACCTTCGCCGGAACATTGGCTGCGTCTTCCAAGACTTCCGATTGCTGCCTAATAAGAGTGTCTTCGAGAACGTCGCCTTCGCACTCGAAGTAATTGGTCGTCCACGATCTACGGTCGAATCCCAGGTTCCCCAGATCCTCGAGCTCGTTGGACTCTCGGACAAGTCCAAGAATCTGCCCCACGAGCTCTCCGGTGGTGAACAACAGCGCGTCGCGGTCGCCCGGGCCTTCGTGAACCGGCCGCTTATTTTGTTGGCCGACGAGCCCACCGGTAACCTCGACCCCTCGAACTCTGAATCCATCATGGCGCTGCTAGAGCGAATCAATCGCACCGGCACCACCGTCGTCATGGCCACGCACGACAAGGCCCTGGTGGACCGGATGCGTCGTCGAGTCGTTGAACTTGACAAGGGCGAGATGATTCGCGACCAGGTGCGCGGCGTCTATGGCATCGACGAAGGCGTCTCGCTCTAATGCGGGTCTATTTCCGATACGCCTTCAAGGAGACGTTCAGTAATCTCTGGCGTAATCGCATGATGACGATCGCCGCGGTCTTGACCGTGGCGGTGTCGCTCTCGCTCGTGGGATCAGCCCTGTTGCTCAAGCAGAGCGCCGCGCAGGCATCGGCGCAGTGGCAACAAGGTACGCGCGTCACGATCTGGATGCAACCGACGGCGTCCACGAGTGAAATCAATGGCGTGCGAACGCAGTTGTCGAATTTACCGATCGTGAAGAGCTGCGTGTACTACACCCAGGCTCAGGACTACAAAGAGGCGGTGCAACTTTTGCCGCCCTCAGAGTCCGGCGTGTTGAAAATCTCGGACATGCCCTCCTCGTTCCGCTGCATTCCTACCGTGCCGTCGAACGCCTTCGCTGTTGAGAATATGTTCACGCCTCAACCCGGCGTCTACAAAGTCACCGCACCCGAACAACAGATCCGTGAGATGAACCGTGCGATTCGAATCTTGCAGATCGTCTTCTTAACTCTCGCGGCGGTGCTCTTGCTCTCGGCGACGGTGTTGATCCTTAACACGATTCGCATGGCGATCTTCGCGCGACGACGTGAGGTGTCGGTGATGAAATTAGTTGGTGCGACGAACTGGTTCATTCGCATTCCCTACATCACTGAGGGCTTCATCCAGGGATTTCTCGGATCAGTCGTAGCAATTCTGGCGGTAACGGCGTTGCACACGTGGTATCCGTTGCACAACGAATTTCAACTCAACACGTCGGCGCTGATCGGCACGAACCTCGTGGTACTCATCGTGGGCGTGGTCATCGGATCCGTGGGATCAGCGATCGCCATTCGTCGATTCCTCGATGTTTAGTTCTTCGACTCGTCAAAGTCGATCGCGAGCGAATTCACGCAGTAGCGAAGTCCCGTCGGCGTCGGACCGTCGTTGAAAACGTGACCCAGGTGACCTCCGCATCTAGCGCAAAGAATCTCGGTACGTTTACGGAAGAGTGAACCGTCGCTGCGCTCGACGACGGTTCCCGGTTCGCACGCGTCAAAACTTGGCCAGCCACAGCCCGAATCGAACTTTTGGGAACTCGTGAAGAGAACTTGGCCACATGCCCCACAACTAAAGACGCCGTTCGCGTCAACGTGCAAGAGTGAGCCGGTGAATGGCGCCTCGGTGGCCGCCTTTCTCAGCACGGCGTAGCGCTCAGGCGAGAGTTCTTCTCGCCACTGGTGCTCGGACTTCTCGATCTCGAAGCTCATGACGCCATTTTACGGGCGTCTGATTGCGACAGCGGTTAGAAGTAGTTCGGACGAGGCGACTCAGGTATGTGGCGGGCGAACTCGGGCTGATTCGACAAGAGTCGAGTGAACGCGCCGGCCAGGCCTTCGGCGTCGAGGCCTAACTCGGCGAGCAGTGCGTCGGGGCGGTGGTGCTCGAGGTACACCCGCGGCACGCCCAAGATGCGCGTGGTGGGAAAGGGACGCTCGAGTTCTTGGGCCCTCGAACGAACGGCCGACACCATGAGGGTCCCGGCACCACCGTGGCGCGTCGCGTCCTCGATGGTGATGATTCGCTCGTGTGTGAGGGCGTCGTCGATCATCTTTGGGTCTGGGGGAAGCACGCGAACGTCGTAGAGCGTTATCTGACGTGCTTCGTCGCCAAGCAGTTCTAACGCCTTGTACGCAGCGGGCGCCATCTTGCCCACCGCCAGCACGCACAATGAACCGTCCCCGCGAACAACCTCTCGCGCGTTGAGTCCTTCGCCGACGTTCCCATCAAAGGGTTGGGGGAGTGTTTTTGGGAAGCGCAGGGCGGTCGGCGACGACATCGATAACGCACTCTCGAGCATGACCGGAACCTCTTCGGCGCTGGACGGCGCGAACACGGTCATGTTGGGAATCGCCATGCAGAGCGCGATGTCCAAGAGGCCGTGGTGACTCGGGCCGTCGTCACCGGTGATGCCCGCTCGGTCGAAGACAAAGACGACCGGGAGGTTCAAGAGTCCCACGTCGAGATGGGCTTGGTCAAAGGCGCGAGAGAAGAAGGTGGAGTAGATGGCGACGACCGGCTTCAATCCGCCCATCGCCATGCCAGCGGCGGCCGTGACGGCGTGTTGTTCCGCGATGCCGACGTCGAAGAATCGAGTCGGGAAACGGGACTGAAAGTTCAAGAGTCCGGTGGGACCGGCCATCGCGGCGGTGATGGCGACGATACGATCGTCCTCGCTCGCCATCGCCACCAACGCGTTGGAGAACGCTTGATTAAACGTGACACCCTTGGCCATATCATCGTTGAGACGTGGGGGAAGTTTATAGTCGTGCATCTTGAGGTCGTCACTGACGGCCGGTTCGTACCCGCGGCCCTTTTGGGTCAAAGTGTGCACGACGATGGGACCGTCCCACTCGGCGGCACTCCTCAGGACGTTCTCGAGTGCTTCTATGTTGTGTCCGTCAATTGGTCCGACGTAGCGAACGCCGAGGTTCTCAAAGAACGTGTGCGGGGTCACCATCTCTCGTACCACCGAGGTAAAACCGTCGATTCCCAAATAAGCAGCCTTGCCGACTCGAGGAAGTCGTGGCACGAGTCGTCGAATGCGGTCGCGAAGGGTCAGGTAGGTGCGGTTGAGGCGCAAGGTGGTGAGTGACTCTGAGAGTTTCGAGATCGTGGGCGCGTAGCTTCGTCCGTTGTCGTTGAGCACGATCACGACACGCTGATTCGAGTGACCCAAGTTGTTCAGGGCTTCGTAGGCCATCCCGCCCGTAAGAGAACCGTCGCCGACAATCGCCACCACGTGGCGTTTGCCGCCGTGGCCGATCAGCTCTTTACGCTGTTCGAGCGCCACCGAGAGGCCGTGGGCGTAGGACAACGCCGTCGACGCGTGGCTCGACTCAATCCAGTCGTGCTGGCTCTCGGAGCGATTCGGGTAACCAGAGAGCCCACCGCGTTCACGCAGATTCTTAAATCCGTAACGACGGCCCGTAATGAGTTTGTGCACGTAGGCCTGGTGTCCGGTGTCCCACAACAAGATGTCCTTGGGGGACTCAAAGACTCGGTGAAGAGCGAGCGTGAGCTCGACGACACCGAGGTTTGATCCAAGGTGTCCGCCGGTCTTCGTGACCGTGGAAATGATGAAGTCGCGTATCTCTTGGCTGAGTATCTTGAGCTCTTCGTACGAAAGCGCTTGAAGGTCGGCGGGCGTTTCAATCGACGGCAGAATCACGACGACCAGCCTACCGGGGACGTTGTCGGCGCGAAGATCGCGGAGGGTGACCAGTAGCCTGAGTTTCATGAGTACTCCGTTGGTGCAAAAAGAGGTCCTAGAACGCACGATTGACGTGGCGTTGAGCGGCGGCGGTGAGTTTGCCGAGGTATTTGTCGAGGATCGATCGATGTCCTCGGCCGTGCTCGATCAACGACGAGTGGAACAACTCAGCTCTGGCCGCGATCGTGGTGCGGGTATTCGAGTCGTAATTGGCGAGACGACGGGCTTTGCTCATACTGCCGACCTCAGCGAAAAGGGTCTTCGTGACGCCGCGCGCGCCGCCGCGGGTGTCGCCCGAGAGGGGGGAGGGGGCGTGCGCGAGATCGCTCTCGGCGACCTTCGTCGTCACGACTCCTTGGCCGAAATTGAGCCCGGCGACGTCGACAAGGCGAAGAAAATTGAGTTGATGTTCCAGGCTGATGACGTTGCTCGTTCTGAAGGTTCGTCCATTTCCCAAGTCCAAGTAGCGCTGGGGGACTCCACGCGCCGATTCGTTGTCGCGAACTCTGAAGGTGTGTTTGCGTCGGACCACCAAGTGCGCACTCGATTCAACGTCTCGTGCGTCGCGACAGGAGACACGGGCATGCAAACGGGTTATCGACCCATCGCGGCCACGAAAGGTTTTGAGTTCTTGGATCCGAGTGCCATCGAAGAGGCGGCTCGTGGCGCCGCGCGTCAGGCCATCACCAAACTCGACGCGCGGCCATCACCATCGGGCGATATGCCCGTGGTGCTCGCGAGTGGTACCGGGGGAATTTTGTTCCACGAGGCGTGTGGTCACGGGCTCGAGGCGGACGCCATCTTGAAGCAAGCGTCGGTCTACGCCGGCAAAGTCGGCCAACAGGTTGCTAGTCCTCTCGTCACGCTCGTCGACGACGGGACGGTCAAGGGAGAGTGGGGTTATCTCGCCATCGACGACGAGGGCCATGAGAGTTCTCGAAACGTCTTGATTGAAAATGGCGTCTTGACCGACTACATGTGGGACTTCTTGCGAGCGCGCAAAGAAGGTCGTCTGGCGTCGGCAAACGGTCGTCGCCAGAGCTATCAACACTTGCCCATGGTTCGCATGACCAATACCTACCTGTTGGAAGGTGAATCTGACGCTGAGGAGATTGTGGCCCAGACAGCGTACGGCGTGTACGTCGCCCAACTTGGTGGTGGGCAGGTCAATACCGCGACCGGTGACTTTGTCTTTGGAATGACGGCGGCGTTCCTCATCGAAAACGGAAAGATCACCGCACCACTGCGTGACTGCAATCTGATTGGCAACGGCCCCGAAATTCTCCAACGCGTGGACGCGGTGGCGAAGGACTTTTCGATGATGCCGGGAACGTGCGGAAAAGATGGTCAGCAAGTACCAGTTGGATGTGGTCAGGCAACGATGCGCCTCACTTCGATTACCGTTGGCGGAGCCGCGACGTGAGTCAACTCCTCGAACACGCCGAACGACTTCTCGAGCGCTCGAAAGGATCTGAAGAGATCGAGATCTACATCTCGACGGGCCAAGACACTGAAGTGCGGGCGTACGGAGGTGCCGTTGAGAACCTCACCACCGCGAGTTCGTCGGGCATTGGCATTCGAGTGCTTCGTGACGGTGCTGGCGGTGCGCAGGTGGGTACGGCGTGGACCGGATCGTTGGACGACGAGGCGGTGAATGACGCCTTGGCTCAGGCGCGCGACAACGTCCGTTTCGCCTCGGAGGACGAATTCATTGCCTTCGCGCGTCCCGACGGTGTTGAGGCCGTGACGCTCTCGCTTCGTGACGAGTCAGTGAGCACGACGCCCCTCGACGACAAGATCGCCTTAGCCATAGAACTCGAGCGGCGCGTCCGCGGTGGTGACAGCCGAATACGGCAAGTCGACTCGGCGAACTATTCGGACTACCTCGCTGAAGCAGCGATCGCCTCTTCGACGGGTATCCGTGCCTCGTACGCTCGCTCGGGCGCGTTCCTCTCGGTCGAGGCGATCGCGAGCGACGGCGTCGACGACCAGACCGGTTGGGGCCTCAGTGTGGGACGCGCGCCCGGTGAACTCGACCTCGACGTCGCGGCGAACGACGCCATCTCGCGCGCCACGCGCATGCTCGGCGCTGTAAAGCCGTCATCAATGAAGTGCACCGCGGTCTTCGACCCTCGAACCGCGGCTTCGTTACTCGCGATCATTGGCGGCGCCCTAAGCGGTGACGCCGTGGTGCGAGGGCGATCGTTCTTCGCGAACCGGGTGGGCGAAATGGTGGCGTCGCCGTTGTTTAGTCTGCTGGACGATCCAACGGATCCGCGCCACTTTCAAGCCAGTTCACACGACGGGGAAGGACTTGCCTGTCGGCGAAACGTCCTTATCGAGCGAGGTCAGCTAAAGGGATTCGTCTATGACACGTACGCCGCTCGAAGAGCGGGGACGGCCTCAACGGGTAGCGCGCTGCGCGGCGGCATCGCGGGATCGCCTTCGGCGGGGTGTCGTGCCTTGCAACTCATGCCCGGTGACGAAGACCAGGCGACGATATTGAAGAACGTGGGCGACGGGGTCTACGTCGAGTCGCTGATGGGCGTGCATTCAGGCGTGAATCCGATTTCGGGCGACTTCTCTGTTGGCGTGACGGGTCGAATGATTCGAGACGGTCAGTTTGCTGAACCGGTGCGAGAACTCACGGTGGCGTCGACGTTGCAGCGCATGCTGTTGGATCTCTGCCACGTGGGTAACGACCTCGAGTGGCTGCCCGGGAGCGCCGTGGGCCAGACGTTGGCGATCGACGGGATCGCGGTCTCTGGTTCTTAGTCCGTCGTCGTCGAAGCCTTGGCGGGACTTGGACTCGGGCTTGGCGTCTTGCTTGGACTCGGGGTCGGGGTAGCGCTTGACGAACTCGCCGGTGCGGGACTCGGCGTTGCGCCCGTGTCGGTGCTCGGGCTCGGTGTCGATTTCGGAGTCGACGGCGCCGACCCCCGACTGTCGTTCTTGTAGAAGCCGCTTCCCTTGAAGACGATGCCCACCGCGGAGAACACCTTTCGGAGCTCGCCGCCGCACAGTGGACAGACCGTCAAACTGGCGTCAGAAAACTTCTGGACGGCTTCGACACGCTCGCGACACTGTTGACACTCGTATTCGTAGGTCGGCATGACTGCTCCAGAGGGACTTCGTAACTAGTGCAGTGTACCGGGCAGGTACGCGTCGTCATTCGTGGCGTAGCATGGCGCGGTGGACGACTTCCACCAACTACGACGAAGCCCCGTTGGTGGCGCGTTTCCTCGCGACGTCGGGCCCTCTGAAGTCAGCGCACGTCGTGCGTTGGCGCGCTGTCGCGTCACCATGCTCGCTGCCACGACGGCTGCGGTGGCGGCGAACGCTCTCAACAAGGGCGACGTGCTCGCGACGGCACGCGTCGCCGGTATCCAGGCCGCAAAGCAGTCCGCGTCACTCTTGCCAATGTCGCACCCCGTACTCGTGGGTCACGTCTCGGTGAATTTCACCATTGGCGATACTTTCATTGACCTTGAAGCGGGCGTTGACACCGTGGATCGCACGGGTGTCGAGATGGAAGCGCTGACGGCCGTTACGGTCGCCGCTTTGACCATTTATGACATGTGTAAGTCGATTGACCGGACAATGACCATCGAACAGGTGGCCCTGTGGGAGAAGTCGGGTGGGCAATCGGGGACGTGGCGTCGAGAAGAAGCGCCGAGCGCGAATGGCTCGCCAGTACTCTGACGCGTCGACGTCGAGACCGGTGTGCCTGGGCGCCCACTACCCTCGTGACAGGTACGAACGGGAGATAGATGAGCGCCATCCGTGGGGGAGTCGAACAGAGTCGCGAACGGCTCGTCGCGTTGCTCCTCTTGCTTCAGCGGGCGTGGCAGTACGGCGCCTTAACCCAAGAGGAGATCCTTCGCGATCTGAAAATCGACGAGTACCCGACGTCGGGGAAGGGTCCACGCAAGGTCCGCGCCTACGAGGGTACCGACACCACGATTCGCCAGAAGTTTGAGCGTGACAAGGCCCGAATTCGAGATCTGGGCTTCGATATCGCGACGGTGCCCTTTGACGACGGCGCCGTGGGTTACAAGATCGACCCCGCGAGTGGTTACGCCCCGCCGATCTATTTCAGCGCTGATGAGGAGCGCGTCGTCAAGCTCGCCCTGTCCTTCTGTGGCGTCGGTAGGTCGGGCGCGTTCAGTGTCTTCAATGAAGTGCCCGCGAGTGACGGGGGTCTTGAGGCGTCGAACTACTACACGCCCGTGCTTCGCGCGCTGAATCTTCGTCGAGCACTCGTCTTTGACTATCTCTCTGTCGCGAAAAAGCCTCGCCTCGTTGAACCACTCGTCATTGACGTCTTTCACGGCGCCACGTACCTCGTGGCCCGAGTGAAGGACACCAATGAGATCAAGGGCTACCGCTTTACTCGGATGACCTCGATGCCCGCTGTCCTGCCGGACACCTTCGAGGCGGACGACGCGGCTCTGGCCATGGCCCGTGCGTGGCGTCCCGAGTACGCGAAGTCACCACGACCACTCGACGTCGTCGTCGCGACGAACGAGAACTACGCCGACTTACTTGTTCGCCAATACCCCGAAGCGCAGGCCGCACAAAAGAGCAGTGGGCGCGTCGAGGTCCGTCTTACGTTCGAGAACCCTCGCACCGCGTTACGTTTCGTCCTTGACGGTGCCGACCGTACCCGACTGGTGTCGCCAAAATCGCTGAAGAGCGACCTCGGCGCGTGGCTGAAGGACGTCAATCGGGGCAAGGTCCCCGACGTGACGACGCTCACGTTTGATCCGGCCTCGTCGAACGACGTGCTGGGCCAGACCATGCAACTGCTGCACGCCGTCTACGCAAGCGAAGACGGACTTCGCGTCAGTGAGCTGTCGACACGATTCTCCTTCGCGCCCGATCACGTTCGTCTCATCATGGACCGTCTGGTGTCGCTCGAGCCAATGGCCGAGTCGACGGACGGCACGGGCACGTTTCCCGCGCACGTAATCAAGGACTGCGACGACTGGGACAATGAAGCGAACGACGACTCGACCTATCGGGCTGATTTTTCCGATCTTCCAGAAGGCGCTGATGACCCCTCGCCCTTCATGTGGCGTGATCTGTTCGAGTTGAATATCGCACTGCGCGAAGCGTCGCGTATCTATCGTGATCCGGCGATCTTGTCGGCAATCGAGAAGATTGAGGGTGCCACGAGTGCGCCGGTGCAGATCGAGATGGCCTCCAACGAGGCGTTGCTCGAACAGGTTGAGGACGCGATTGAACGACGCGCGCAGATAAAGATTGAGTACACCTCGGGGACGAGCGAAGAGTCTCAGGTTCGAGCGATTGAACCTCGAGAGATGAAGGTACTGAACGGCCACACCTACGTCCGCGCCTACTGCGCCACCCGCCAAGCCTGGCGCACGTTTCGCGTCGACCGAATCAACGCGGTGCTGGCGACGTCGCCGGCCGTTGAGGATCGTCCTAAGGACGACGTGGCCAACTGGTTGACCCAGGTGGGCGAGGAAGGGACCGAAGTTGTGGTGGTCGTTGAGGCCTGGAATCGTTGGCTCTTTGAGCCCCTTCCGGGGGCGCAGTGGAAAGCACTGTCCGACGGCCGACACGCCGTGAAATTTCGAGTGAGCGACGAGAATTTCCTCGATCACTTGATGCTGCGCGCTGGACCTGGCGCGGTCGTTGCCACGCCGGCCTACGCCAACGCGGGCCACGCGCTAGCAAGAAAGATCGCCGCACAGTTCTAGGCGACCGTTGGGCACGTCGAAAGAGGTGTCCGTGTTTCGTCTACTCCCTCGACGTTCTAATGACGTCACCTATTTCACCAATGACCCCGCGCTCGAACTCGAGGGACTTCGAGAAGGTGATCCTGGGTGGTGGCTACGAGGTGACGGTGATACCCGGGACATTCGTGACGTCGAACGAGTGCTGGTAAAGAGCGAACGATCTGCCATCTATGGTTACGACCTCGTGGTCGCGGCGCCTCGACCACTGTCGATATTGCTCGCGGTCGATCCCGAACACGCGGCGGGCGTCGTGAGCGCCCATCGAGCGTCTGTTCGCTCGGCGATCGAGTACTTAGAAGAGCGCGCGCTCGTCGTGCGTGAGCGTCGCGACGGCAATGATCACGACGTCGCGGGTCAATGGCAGAACGTCGTGAGCTTCACCCACGGCCTTAATCGGCACGGTGAACCTCACCTTCACGATCACGTACTAGTCGGTGCTCGACCCGAGGGCGCACGTGGCGTGCTCGATTCGCGCGCCTTGTACGCGCACGCGCCGAGTGCCGACGCTCTCTATCGAGCGTCACTTCGTCACGAGTTATCCCTACGAACGCCGTGGTCGGCGTGGCGATCGTTTGAAGGCGTGGAACACGTGATCGGACTCGACGAGGGCTATAGAGCGTTGTGGAGTGGTCATCATCGTGATCGCGGCCAGAAACTCACGTGGAGTCGCGCCGAAACCGTGGCGTCGTGGTCGAGCGACCGCGAGCGCTTCGTATCCATTGGCCAACGTGACGCACCAATCCACGAACGAAACGTCCTCGACGAGCATCGTTTCGCGGGTGCCCTCGAGGGGCGTTATGACGTGGCGCGTCGACACGTGATCGCTGCGTGGGCTGACGCGGCAACGTTCGGTCAGAGTCCACGAGATATAACACAATTAGTTGACACGTTCTATCCAGCGTTGCGTGAAGGACTCGGTGTCCACGAGCGCACTATTGGTGTGGCGCGCGCACGCATGATCGCAGCGGTGCGCGAGCACGGACCTCGACCGCTAGAGCGCGGAGAACTGGACGCGTGGCGTCAACGCTCGCCCGAGCGGGTGCGCTCGCGCGACGATCGCTCGAGGTAGGCGCGAAAACGTTCATCTCGATAGGCGGGGGTGAGTTCCACCCATTTGAGATGGTTTTGGGCGTCGAGACCCAAGGCGTGTCCCGGGCGTCCCTGGGCGAGTTCACTCATGGTCACCCGGTCGCGCTCCAGCCAATTGGTCGAGTGTCCGAGCGTCCGTCCCTTGGCGTCGCGTTGGACGCTGGGTGAGGCGACGAGTTCACGCCCAGCGAGTTGGCGGAGCAAGTCGAGCGTGGCGCGATCGGCGATACCGGGCAGGACCAGGGTCGTGGGAAAGAGCGAGAGGAATCCCTCTGCCGAGGCGCCCCAACGAGCGCGCGCCTGGCTGAGATCCTGAAGACAGGCCAACGTGAGGACGCCTTGGCCCCCACCTTCAGAGACGATGCTGGCGAGTCGAGGAAGTGGCGCAACGTTCGCCAGCTCATCGAGGGCGAGAAGGAGTCGCGCTCCTTTGTGGTGTTGGTCGTACGTGGCATGCACGAGTTCTTCCACCAATCCGACGACCAGGGGGATCGAAACAGCTTGATGTCGGCTCGGGGCCACCACGTGGAGTTGATGGGGACCCCTTAAGAATTCATCCACGTCGAGGGGTGCCTCGCGGGCTGAGGCTCGAGCGGCCTCGGTGCGCACACCAGCGAAAAGTCCCGCTGCGGTCGACCAAATGCTCGAGCGTTCACGTTCTTCGGTCGCCATGACACCCTGCAGCAACGTCACCGAAGGATGAAACTCGCCGTGACGCTCTTTCAATTCTTCAAGTAAGTCGCCGGACTTTCGTCCATCGATGCGTGCGGCAAGTTGACCAAGTGACTCGTCACGAAGGGCACACGCGTGCATCAACGGAGCGACTAATGCACTCGCTCGTTCACTCCAGTGATCGTCACTTCGCTCGTAGCGACCGCGCCGCGCGACGTCCAATAAGCTCCGAGAAGCCAAAACAGCTCCATCCCAAGTTAAAGATTGTCTTAGAGGTGAATAACCAACACGGTGCACCCCGGGTGGTGTAGTGACGGTTCCCGACGGATCAAAGAGCAGCGTTGCGCCATCATGACGTGTTCGCGACATCAGTGACACGACGTCGTCCTTCGTCGATGTCACCACGCATGCGTCACGTGTCATCAGGAGATTTGGCACGATGATCGAAGAAGTTTTTCCGCTTCGTGTTGGACCTAACACGAGTGTTGATCGTTCGCGTCCACTCGTTGCGTCACCATTGCGTCCGCGTCCTAAGTAGATGCCGACGTCTGAAAGCACGTCAAACCATCGGTCGGAAAAAATCTTTAAATACTTGACATTGGTGTCAATAACGACTGAACTTTTAGATGTCCTTCTGCGGAGGAGGCAAACGCTGTTCACTACGTTGCGAGCAACGTGGTGAAGAGGGCTCTTTCGCGCAAGGACCGTGCACTGCGAACAGTCGCCGTACAGCCGTGAGGCTGGGTGGCACATGGCCGAGTTCATGCGATATCAATGCGGTGCCTGTAGTGAGAACACCTTTGAGGTGCCTCGGGGTCCGAATTGATTCAACGTTGAGTCCCAAGGAGGGAAAGTGGCACCAGCCGCGAAGAAGAAGGCTCCAGCTAAGAAGCGTCCTGCAGCGAAGAAGGCCGCAAAGAAGCGTCCTGCTGCGAAGAAGGCCGCTAAGAAGCGTCCTGCAGCGAAGAAGGCCGCAAAGAAGCGTCCTGCAGCGAAGAAGGCCGCTAAGAAGCGTCCTGCTGCGAAGAAGGCCGCTAAGAAGCGTCCTGCAGCGAAGAAGGCCGCTAAGAAGCGTCCTGCGAAGAAGGCCGCTAAGAGGCGTCCCGCTGCAAAGAAGTAGTCAATTCTCACATGAGAATGTGTTCTCGAGGGGGCCGCATGGCCCCCTCGAGTGCTGTCTAGGCGCCGTCGAGGTCACTCGGTTCATCGACGTCAAAGCGCCAAGGACTGTCGGTCACGACGCGATAGTCAACTCGTAGGCGCTCCGCCTCTTGCACGTGAAGGGCCAGGGATCCCGGCCCGTAAGCAAAATGGAAACCGAGCCCCGTCGGCAGCACCAGCACGTTCGTGCCCTCGCCATGGTGGTCGCTCACTAGCGTGATGCCATATTCGGGCACGAAGTCTCCGAGTCCCTCGGGATAGCGCAGATCGCCGTGGACGATAATCAGTCGTTCAAAGCGGTCCCCAAGTCCCTCGTAGGCGTGTTGGACTGCGTCATTGAGGTTGGCCGCCTCCGAGATCCAGGCTTCAGCGCCCAACGATGTCGCAAAACGTGAGACGTCGGGATGTTCGCTGAGCACAATGACGTGACGGGGTTGACTGTGGAGGATGACGTTACGGGCGAGTTCCTCAGCGAGCGCCGCCACGTTGAGATCCGTGCCGTTCCTTAGTCGCTCTTTCGCGAGGTCAAATCGCTTGAGAGGAACGATGATCGCCTCGGTCATAGGGGTGAATGCTACGTGGTGACGACGTAGGTACCCTTGCAAAGGTGAGCGTGCTGCCCTGGGATCTGCTTGAGTTCGAACGAGCGTTACTCGCTCGAGGTGAGATCGTCGTTGGCGTTGACGAGGTGGGCAGGGGAGCTCTCGCCGGACCGATGACCGTAGGTGCAGTCGTGCTCTGCGGTGTCGACGCGCCGCCGTTAGGGCTCAACGATTCGAAGCTTCTTACACCAGCGCGCCGAGCGTCGCTGGTTGAACCACTTCGACAGTGGGCGGCCGATTGGTCGCTTGGCTCGGTCAGCGCTTTGGAGATCGACGCGTGGGGATTACGTCTTGCTCTCGCCGTCGCGGCGACGCGTGCCATAGAAGGTTTGAGGACGACTCCGACGCACGCGCTTATAGATGGTTCGTTCAACCTATTGCGCAGCCCACTCAACGTGGCCTTTGGCGTCGTAGCGCCTCCACCGCTTCGCTACGCCTCGCTGCCGGCCACGACGATCGTCAAGGGAGATCAACGAAGTGCGTCCATTGCCGCGGCGGCCGTGCTGGCCAAGGTCCACCGCGACGCGGTCATGGTTGCGTTGAATGACGAGTGCGAGGGCTATGACTGGGCGAGCAACAAGGGTTACGGGGCGCCCGATCACCTCGACGCCCTTCGTCGACTCGGGCCGAGCGCCTACCACCGTCAGACGTGGCGCCTGCCGGCAATGACTCCTCGATAATTGTCGTGAAATACCCTCGAGAGACCCGCCATTTAACGAGGAATTGTGCGTAAAAGACTAGGATTGTGAAGTTATGTCTTCGCTGCTCTCGGTAGAAAACTTAAAGGTTCAGTTCGCGTCACAGAAATCTTTCGCTACTGCGGTCGACGGTTTTTCACTCAACGTGAAGCTCGGTGAGTGTGTTGGATTGGTTGGCGAATCAGGTTGCGGGAAGACCACGACGGGACTGGCGATCATGCGGTTGCTGCCACCCAACGGGCACATCAAGGGCGGCAGCATCTCCCTCGACGGCGTTGATTTAACGACGTTGCCCGAAGGCGAGATGCGAAAGTACCGCGGTGAGTCGGTGGCGTTGATTCCCCAAGACCCCATGAGTTCGCTCAACCCCACCATGAAGATCGGACGCCAAATTGGTGAGGGATACCGGATACATCGTGGTGCGAGCGACGCCGACGCTCGCAAACGCGCGCTCGAGGTCCTCGAAATGGTCGAGATGCCCAATCCGAGCGAACGCTTGAATCAGTACCCGTTTGAACTCTCGGGTGGACTTCGCCAGCGCGTCATCATTGCGATGGGACTGGTCTGTAAGCCCAAACTGCTCATAGCCGACGAGCCCACGACGGCTCTGGACGTCACGATCCAGGCGCAGATTCTCGACATCATCGACAATCTTCGCTCCGAACTCAATATGGGCGTCCTGCTCATTACTCACGACATGGGCGTGATCGCTGAACGAACGGATCGTGTCGTCGTGATGTACGCCGGTGAGAAGGCCGAAGAGGCGACGACGACGGAACTCTTCGCCGCCATGCGTCATCCCTACTCTCAGGCATTACTCGCGTCCATGCCCAACTTGGAGAACACGACGAAGCACGAGCTGGCTTCAATCGCGGGTCTCCCACCAGATCTTTCGAAGGAGTTCGTGGGATGTCGATTCGCCCCACGTTGCGCGTACGCAACCGACCAATGCCGCAAGGTCGATCCGCCCCTGCAGACGGTGGGCGATCACGAGTACGCCTGTTTTCACCCCGTTGATGGTCCTATGCCGGTCGTTATTCGCTCGGGCGACACGATCGTCTCCGCGGCCCAAGCGACGACGCCCACGGAACTTGTTCGCGTGGACGGACTCGTCAAAGAATTCGCGATCAAGGCAGGTCTTTTTCGCCACAAGGTTGGCGCGATCCACGCGGTGTCGAACGTCACTTTTGGCATAAATGAGGGCGAGACATTTGGTTTGGTCGGTGAGTCGGGTTGTGGCAAAACGACAATTGGCCGAATGGTCGTTGGACTCGAGACCATCACGTCGGGAGAGATCTACTTCGCGGGCAAGTTGGTCTCGTCCCATGATCACAAGCCCGAGCGCAAGGACTATCGCGAACGTCAGATGATGTTCCAGGACCCCTATTCGTCGCTCGATCCACGATCGAAGGTCGGCGATATCCTTGCCGAGCCGCTCCTCATCCAACGACAGGGCTCCAAAGCCGACCGCCGGCGCCGGGTGAGTGAACTTCTGGACGTAGTTGGTCTCGACCACCGTGCGGCGGATCGTTACCCCCACGAGTTTTCCGGTGGCCAACGCCAACGAATTGGCCTAGCGCGAGCTCTGGCGCTCAACCCGCGGCTCATCGTGGCGGACGAACCCGTGTCGGCGCTTGACGTATCGATTCAGGCTCAGATCTTGAACCTCATGAAGAGCCTCCAAAAGCAGCACCATCTGACCTACATCTTCGTCAGTCACGACCTGGCGGTGGTCTATTACATGGCCGACACCATCGGCGTCATGTACTTGGGCAAGATCGTCGAGATCGGAGACGCGGAGTCGGTCTTTCGCCATTCGGCACACCCGTACACGCAAGGTCTTCTCGACGCGGTGCCAGTGCCCGATCCAGTGCTGGCGAGACGACGACATGGGCTGCAGGTCACCGGAGAACTCCCATCGTCGGTGAATCCCCCCTCAGGCTGTCGTTTCCGTACAAGGTGCCCCAGGGCACAAGAACTCTGCGCTGAGGTCGAACCAGAGCTTCGTGACTTTGGCCCGACTCAAAAGGCAGCCTGTCACTTTCCGCTGCAGACGCCGGTCGCGCTCAATTCACGCAGCGTCTAAGCCGTCGTCCTTCCTAGGACGATGACAACACTAAGCCAGTGGCTAGCGCTCGAGGAGGCGGACCTCGAAGGCGTCGCGTAGTGCGTCGCCGATGTATCGAATAGAGACGACCACCAAGATAAAGAGAGTGGCCAGGGGGAAGACCTCCCACCAGAAGCCGTTGAGAATCTGTTCGACGCCGAGTTGCAGCATCGTGCCCCAGTCCGTCTGGGGAGCGCGGATACCGAGGCCGAGGAACCCGAGCGCGGAGAGGAAGAGAATCGCGTCAGCGACGGCGAAGGTCGCCACCGTGACGATGTTGCTGATGGAGTTGGGGAACACGTGGCGTCGAATGATGTGCCACTTGCTGGCCCCCATGGAACGGGCGGCCTGGGAATACTCCAAATTTCGAATAACTAATGCGTCGGCGCGGATGATACGGGCGAAACCAAACCAGCCGGTGACACCGATCACGATGATGAGGAACGACGTGCTACGTCCGAAGATGGTGATCAAGGTGATGAGCAAGAATATGAAGGGAATTGACAACACGGCGTCGACGATTCGCATCATGACAGTGTCTACGATGCCGCCTACGAACCCCGCGACCATTCCGTAGAGCGTTCCAACGACGATCGTAATGAAGCCGGCAAGTACGCCCAGCGTCAAGGAGTACTCTCCGCCGTAAAGGATTCGCCCTAACTCGTCAAATCCGGAACTGTCGGTCCCCAACCAGTGGGAAGCGGAGGGTCGGGCGTTCCACTGGGTACCAAACGTCAGCGCCTGGTTCGTCTGATTTGTCGGATGAAGGTGCGGCACCAAGAAGCACGCCAACGTCAGTCCTACGAGATAGACGCATGAGATGATGGCTAATTTGTTAGCCATGAAAATACGCAGTCGTTGCTTCCACATTGGAACAATGACGTCGTCGCTGTCGATTAAGACGAGCGCTGTCCCGGGGAGAATCTCAGCGGTCATCGATCAGCCCCTTCGAGTCGAATTCGAGGATTAATTAGGCCGAGAACTATATCCGCGAAGAGGTTGCCCAGCACCGTCAAAATGGCGACGAAAAACGTTATGCCGAGCACGATAGGTAAGTCCAGGTTGATGGCAGCATTTACCGTCTCAAGTCCGAGACCCGAGTAGTTGAAGACGCTTTCAACGATTAACGCGCCGCCGATTAGTGCAGGGAGGTAAAGGCCGAGAATGACCACCACAGGACCCAGCGCGTTTCTAAACGCGTGTCGCAAGACGATGCGCCGAGTGGAACAGCCCTTCGCTTTGGCGGTGCGGATGTAGTCCTGCACCATTACTTCAAGAATGGGACTACGCATGAAGCTGCTTACCCCGGCGACCGACGCCAACGTAAGACAGCCAACGGGAAGTAAAAAGCCTTTGGGATCAGTAAATATCGCCCACGGCGCGACACCTTGGGGTGGTGAACTCGGTAAGTGCAGCGTGTGAAAGCTGAGGAACTCAATCGAGAGCATGCACAATAGGAACAGTGGGATCGCGTAGAGGATGAACGAGGAGCCGGTCGCCACGTAGTCGGACACGCTGTTGCGATGCAGTGCTTGAAACATACCGAGAGGAATGGCGATAACCATCGTTAGCACGAGTGAGAAAAACGCCAGCCAGATAGTCCGCGGAACATACAGCTGAATTGCCTGCCACACTGACATGTTCAGTTTGTACGAGTTTCCCAGGTTGAAGTGCAGAAATACCTGCGTGATGAAGGTCCAGAACCGAACAATGTAGGGGTGATTCATGCCGTGTTGCGCGCCCCAGATGGCGACGTTCGCTGGCGTCGATTTTGTGCCAAGGACCGAGTAGGCCGGCCCAAGAATGCCGTGCGTCTGGAAATAGGGAAGCGTGAAGGTGATCATCATCACAATGAGCAGGACCAAGAACGCCTGAAACAGGCGGCGGATGAAGTAGACCAGCACGACGAAAGTTTAGCAGCGGCCTTAGGGAGCATCGATTGCACGATGGGCTAAAAATCGCTGGAACTACCACGAGACCCCCCCTTCGGGGGGGTCTCGTGGCTACATCGTCTGCGGTACTTCAACTACTTGCTTTAGAAGTGGAAGTACTCCGGCATGAAGTTTTCCAATGGGTTCGGTGTGAATCCAATGGTGCTCTTCAATGTCTTGATAATTTCACCAGCACCGTTGGCCTGTGGCTGGTACAAGACCGGCAACTGCTCAGCTGAGTACTTGGCGAACGCTGTCAACTTGGCCGTACCGTAGGTGGTGTCGTTGATCAGCGAGGTCATCGTTGGGTCGTTGTAGCTACCAACGTTGAATCCGCCTGAGGGCGTGAACAGTGTCTCACCCGATGGGTAGTAGTCGGGCGCGTAAATCCAGCCGCCACCCCATGAGCAGATCTCGTATCCGGCGCCACCACTGCACTTGGAGATCACGTTGTTGAACGTGTCCTGTGAAGAAGTGAACACGATACCAATCGAAGCCCAGTTGGCGATTTCCGCGTTGAACGTCTGGTCCAAGGACGGCGAACCGCTAGCCCAAATGATCTTGAAGTTCAACGTGTAACCCTGAGTGATCCCTGTGCCACAGTTACTGGCACCTGTACCTGGTGAGGTACAAGTCATGACATTGTTTGTTTCTGTCCAACCGTGCGACGTCAGCAATGCCTTCGCGGCGGCTAGGCCAAAGGGATACGGGTTCGAAACTGCACCACTAATTGACGATGGCGTGTTAGGCGGCAGCGGGCTGTAAATCGGGAAGCCGTAACCCTTGTCAATATTGGTGATGATGCCGATTTGGTCTACGGCCGTCTGCAGCGCTTGGCGGATGTACAACTGCGAAATGGCAGCTGACTTCGGGTCCGAGGTGCTGAAGTTGAACGGTGCGTAGTTGAAGTCCCACAACGGGCCGGTCACGATGTTGTAGCGCGAGGCGAGCTGACCCCAGTTGGGACCAGGAACGCCAGGCTTCGGCGCGGGCGACGTCAAGATGCCCGGGTCAACGTAACCGAGGTCGATCTTTCCGGCCTGCAAGTCGTTCTCTTCAGCGGTTGTCGAGGTGTACGCAACTTCTTTCACGAACCTGACTTGCGCCTTCTGAGGGCCACCGTAGTGCGGGTTGGGCTGGAACGTTGCGTTGCCGAGAGCGTCGAACGAGGTCAACTTCCAAGGACCGTCTACACCGCTTTGCCATAGGGCGTTGGTGTAGGTGTTGGTCTTTGAGGACAGACCCTTTAGGTAAGCCTCGACGTTCTTACACGTAACACTGGTGGAAGAAGCTCCGTAAGCGCCACTGGCGCAGTGGGACGTCTGAGAAGCCGACGTGCGGTCCCATGAGTTAGGGAATGGCGTGATCTCTGACAAATAATTGTAGATGATCCAGCCGGGGTTCACTGAGGTCTTGAAATTAATCGTGACGACGTTGCCCTTACCGTGCGCAGTAGTTACCTGATCGGGGATGCCGTAACCGCCGTTGTAGCCACAGTATGCCGTGGGGTCAGCCTTGTACATGTTCAAGAAGAACATGACCGACTGCGCGTTCACGACCTGGCCGTTAGCGAACTTCCAGCCCTTCATTTTGATGGTGACGGTCTTGTTGCCGTTGCTAAAGACCGGCGCGTTGCCCGTCGAAAGCTTGTAACTCACGGCACTTGAACCGCCAACACCGAACCAGTACAGCGGGCGAAACATCAACTCTTGGAACTGGTTGATGTTGTCAACTGAGAAGAACCTACAACCCATATACGGGAAGATGTAGTTAGGGTTCGCCCCTGGACCTTCCGCAACCGTGATGGTTCCCGATGGCGCCGCGGCGCCACTGATGGTCGGTGCAATGAGACTTAACGACAACGAACTGGCAACCGCGCCAATTGTCATCGCAAGTCGAAGTTTGCGCCCAAATTGCATATTGAATTGCCTCCCAGTGCCACCGAAGTGGACACAATTATTTTGCTTACCCATCACTGATGGACTCGTCGCTACTGTACTGGAGGGTATAGGGGTCAACTGGTTCACCCCTGCCTGAAATATCGTGGAAAGAAGGTTGAGTTTGGGTCCAAACGACCTCGATTTAACCAAAGCCTTTATTTTCTGGACTTTTCCTTACGCGCGTGACGAAAGGGCCCAGTTGAGGGCTGCGCCCGCGTTGGCGTGACGAAACGTGAAACCTGACGAAGTGAGCGCGTCTGGCATCACCCGCTGGCTTGCGAGCACCAACTCATCAGCCATCTCGGCACCCAGCACGAGTCTGAGCGCGGGGGCGGGCACCGCGAGTAACGAAGGACGACGCAGCGCGTGCGCGAGGTCATTTGTGAACTGTTTGTTCGTGAGCGGCGTCGGACACGTGAGGTTGACCGGGCCGCTTAGTTGGTGGTCGATGGTCCAAAGTAGGGCAAGGACCTCGTCAACGAGCGAGATCGGACTTAGCCACTGGGCACCCGATCCAAGGCGCCCGCCGAGGCCGAAACGATAGAGCGGCAGTTGCCTCTTGAGCGAACCACCGAGTGAGCTCACGACGATGCCCGTTCGAACGTGCGCCACGCGGGTAGCTAGCGATTGAAGAGGCGACGTCGCGGCCTCCCACTGTTGGCACACGTTGGAGAGAAACCCCTCGCCCCGAGGAGACGTCTCGTCAAGGACGTCGTCGCCTCGTGAGCCGTACCATCCAATCGCCGAGCCACTGGCGAGACACGTGACGCCTTCTTTTAGTGCTTGGAGAGCCTCGACGAGCAACGTCGTTGAGGCGACCCGTGAGGAGAGGATCTCCTCTTTGCGTGTCGTTGTCCACCGACGATCGGCAATTCCGGCGCCGGCGAGATGCACGACCGCGTCGAAGCCACCCACGCGTTGTAAATCGTTCTCATCGATGAGGCCGCGCGCCGGATCCCAGCGAACGACCTGTCCCGTGGTGTCGTTGGTCGACGGACGCACGAACGTCACGATGGAGTCGCCGCGTTCGTGCAACGCCGCCACCAACGAGCGTCCGATGAGACCTGACGCGCCCGTTACGCCGACGCGCACGCTACCGCCCATCGTTCACGCACTAATGCTGCTAGTTGGTCTGGGTTCTTCAGATGCGCCGAGTGACCAGCGTGGTGGATCTCGGCGGTCGAAATCATGGGAGTCACCTTTTTCATCTCGACGCCGAGGTCGCGGTAGTAGCCCGGGGCGTCGCCGTAGGCGTACGTCGCGGGTATGTGCAACGTCGCGAGATTGTAGGGCGCGACGTTGCCGCGGATGGTCGAAAGGTCAGCTAACAGCGCGGGTCCGTCCAATCGACGTGACTCGCGCTGTCGTTCGCCGAGCCGTTCCCACGCTTTGTCGGACATGACGCGTCGAAAGAACCGTTCCGCTTCGTACTTCGTGTCCTCGGTGATCGGTGGATGCGTGTTCTGACGGCGAAGGAGCCACGGGTAGGGAGACTCATAGTTAACGACGAGCTGGACCCGAGAGGGATCACGTAACGCGGCGCCGAAGGTCACGACACCGCCAAAACTGTGTCCAAAGAGGATGACGGGTCGTTCGCTCGCCTCGTGCGCCACCAACGCACAGAGATCGTCAACGTGACGGTCCAGTCCGAGCGGCGCGAGCCCGCGCGAGCCCTGGTAGCCGCGACGGTCGTACGCCACAACGTCATAGGTATCGAGCCGTCGAGCGAGCCGGGAGAACGAGCCACCGCGATCGAGCGCGCCGTGGACGCAGATAATTGACGCTTCGGGACTCGCGACGCGTCGCTCGGCGACCGCCAGTCCCTTTACCGGAGAGATTGACGTGAAGTGGAGACGAAGCGGCGTCGTGCTCGGGGAGGTCACGAAGAAAACCTACTGGTGTTCTCTCGCGCGTTGCCACATCAAATATTGCGCGTCGGGGCCTAGGCTAGAGGGGTGACTACGCCCCCTGAATTCACGTCATCACGGCCAGCGAAGGGCTCTTTTGGGCCCAACGCGTGGCTAGTCGATGACATGTACGACCGATTCTTAGCCGACCCGTCGTCGGTTGCTGAGAGTTGGCGTGAGTTCTTCGCCGACTACCAGCGCTCGACGCTGCCTACGGTCGCCACGTTGACGACCGTCGCGACGCCCACGCCAGTAAAGAGTGCGCCCGCAATCGACGCCGACGCCACACCGCTTCGAGGAGCGGCCGCTCGAATCGTCACCAATATGGAAGCGAGCCTCACGGTACCCACGGCGACCAGTGTTCGAACCGTCGCGGCTCGACTCCTCGAGATAAACCGTGTCGCACTCAATGAGTCGCTCTCGCGTTCGAGCGGCGCGAAGGTCTCCTTCACGCACCTCATCGCCTTCGCCGTCGTGCAGGGCCTGAAGGAGATTCCTTCGATGAACGCCGCCTTCGTTGACGCGGTTGACGAACGCGGTACGCCGGGTGTGCGTCATTACCAACACGTGGGTCTCGGTCTAGCGGTCGACGTGCAGAAGAAAGACGGCTCGCGAACCTTGCTAGTCCCAGTCGTTCGCGACGCCGACACGATGGACTTTCGTACCTTCCTTCTGGCCTACGAAGACCTCGTGCGCAAGGTTCACGGTGCCACCTTCGGTGCGGACGACCTGGTGGGCGCTACGGTCTCACTCACTAATCCCGGCACGCTCGGTACCGTGCAGTCGGTGCCGCGACTGATGGTCGGCCAAGGCGCGATATTTGGCGTCGGGGCCCTGGCGTGGCCCGCGGGATTCGAAGCGGCTGATCCTCGGGCACTGGCAGAACTTGGCGTGGGCAAGATCATGACCATCACGTCGACCTACGACCACCGCATCATCCAGGGCGCCGAGTCGGGTCTGTTCTTGAAGTACGTCGCGGAGTGCCTAACCGGAAGCCACGACTTCTACGACGCGATTTTCGCCTCGCTCGGAATTCCCTACGAACCGGCACGTTGGGCCAAGGACTCCAACCCTTCAGTGATCGACGGCGAGGCTGAGCGCATCTTGAAGCAGATTCGAGTGCAGGCGCTGATCAACATGTACCGAGTTCGAGGTCACTTGAACGCACACCTCGATCCACTCAGTAGCGAGCCTCCACCCCTGCACGCGGAACTGGACCTGGCGACGTACGGCCTCACCATTTGGGACCTACAGCGCTCCTTTGTCGTAGACGGACTCGCGGGACTTCACGAAGCGCCTTTAGAAAAGATCTTGGCGATACTGCGCGACGCGTACTGTCGCACTACGGGCATCGAATACGGCCACATCTTGGATCCGGCACAGAAGCGTTGGATCCAAGAACGCGTCGAAGGCGTCGACGCCGCGACGAGCTTGGAAGAGCAGCGTCGGATCCTTAACGCCTTAAACGAAGCAGAAGTCTTTGAGCGTTTTCTGCACTCTCGTTACGTCGGTCAAAAGCGCTTCGGGCTCGAGGGCGCTGAGTCGACCATCGTGGCCCTGCAGACGATTCTCGACGGAGCGGCGGATCGCGGCATTAGAGAAGCCGTCATTGGGATGGCTCACCGAGGTCGCCTCAACGTGCTCGCGAACATCGTTGGTAAGTCCTACAGCGACATTTTCTCCGAATTCGAAGGCAACCTCGATCCCGAAAGTGTCCAGGGCAGTGGTGACGTGAAGTACCACAAGGGAGCGCGTGGTGTTTTCAAGAATCCCCGTGGCGCGACCATCGACGTCTCGATGGCGTCGAACCCGTCGCACCTCGAAGCGGTGAGCCCGGTGGTTGAGGGAATCGTGCGCGCCAAACAAGACCTCGTGATCCGCCCCAACGACGCGGCGAATGAGGACGCCTCGTCCGTCGAGCACCCCTACCTCGCCGTCTTAATCCACGGCGACGCGGCGTTCGCGGGCCAAGGCGTCGTCGCGGAGACGTTGAACCTTTCGCAGCTCTCGGGCTATCACGTAGGCGGCGCGGTGCACATCGTCATCAACAACCAGGTTGGATTCACGACGGCGCCCGAATCGGCTCGTTCGAGTTTTTACCCGACTGACGTGGCCAAGATGATCCAGGCGCCGATCTTTCACGTGAACGGCGACGATCCCGAGGCGTGTGCACGAGCAGCTCACTTGGCTTTGGAGTATCGCGAAACCTTTCAGCGCGACGTGGTCTTAGACATTGTGTGTTATCGACGCTTTGGACATAACGAGGGTGACGACCCGAGCTACACCCAACCCCAAATGTACAAGATCATTGATCAATTGCGTTCGGTGCGCAAGATCTACACCGAGACACTGGTTCGTCGCGGCGACATCACCATCGACGAAGCAGAGAGCGCCCTCAATGAGTTCAACGCCCGCCTCCAAAGTGTGCTCGATGAGGTACGCACGGTCCCGGTACCCGAACTAAAGAGCGTGCGCGCGCCCGACGCGCCCAGTGACCTTCCAGCTCCCGAGACCGGCGTGGATCGCGCGACGCTATTAGAGATCGCCAAGCGCACCGTTACTCCACCAGAAGGCTTCACCATCCACCCCAAGCTCGAGCGTCAGTTCACGCAACGACTCGCGTTACTCGAGAGCGGTGACGTCGACTGGGCCTTTGGCGAGGCGTTGGCGATTGGATCGTTGTTGAAGGATGGATCGAACGTACGCCTGACCGGTCAAGACACACGTCGAGGTACGTTTTCGCATCGACACGCGGCGTTGATCGACTACGACAATGGCGCACAGTACGTGCCGCTCGCGAGCATGGGCGGGCCAGGATTCTTCACGGTACGCGATTCGTTCCTTTCTGAGTACGCCGCGTTGGGCTTTGAGTACGGCTACTCGGTCGAGGCGTCGAACACGTTGGTGGCCTGGGAAGCGCAGTTCGGTGACTTCGTCAATGGGGCCGAGATCATCATCGACAACTTCTTGGTAGTCGCCGAGGACAAGTGGGGCCAGCGCGCGTCGCTGGTCATGCTCTTGCCCCACGGCTACGAGGGACAGGGCCCCGAGCACTCAAGCGGGCGTCTCGAGCGGTTCTTGACACTGAGCGCGCGTAACAACATTCGCGTCGCCCAACCCACGACGTCAGCGCAGTACTTCCATCTCCTACGAAGTCAAGTCGCTCGCGAGCGTTCTACGCCGCTCATCGTCTTCACTCCAAAATCAATGCTTCGCGCGGTGCAGACTCGGTCGCCGATTGGCGACTTCGAGCACGGATCGTTCCAGAGTGTGCTGGACGATCACGTCGATGACGTCAGTGCCGTTACCCGAGTGGTGTTGGCGTCGGGCAAGGTAGCCCACGAAGCACTCGCACGCCGTGACTCGTTGGGCGTGAAGGACGTTGCGGTTGTGCGTGTCGAACAGCTCTACCCGTGGCCACTCGAAGAGATCGAGCGAGTGCTGGCGCGCTACACCAACCTCGAACAAGTGATGTGGCTCCAAGAGGAGCCAGAAAACATGGGCGCGTGGCCCTTCGTGCATCTTCGGATGCACGATCATTTGCGCGACCTGCGCGTGTCGCACGTGGCGAGAGCTGAATCCGCGAGCCCCGCGACGGGAAGTGGACTCATCCACGCCGCGGAGCAGGCCGATCTACTCGTGCGAGCCGTCGGGTGAGTCCCGCAAAAAGTCCTCGACTTCGTGTCGTGGTCGACGGTTCTAATCTCGCTACCGAAGGTCGGGTCACGCCCAGTTTGCACCAGCTCGACGAGGCGGTGAGTGCGTTTTCAGAAGAACATCCAGGCGCCGAGATCATCGTTGTCGCCGACGCGACCTTCGAGCACCGCGCCGCGACGAACGAGAGAAGTCGTTTCAATGACGCCGTGTTGGCGGGCGAGATCGTCACGCCGCCCGCGGGCGCGGTGGGACGCGGCGACGCGTTCATCTTGAAGATCGCCGACCGTATTGACGGCGTCGTGTTGAGTAACGACTCGTTTCAAGAGTTCCAGGACGACTACCCCTGGCTCTTCGATGTCGGACGATTGATTGGCGGAAAACCGGTACGCGGCGTGGGCTGGGTCTTCACGCCACGCATACCCGTGCGCAACGTCAAAGCAGCGCGAAGTGTCAAGAAGTTGGCGCTCACGCTACCTAGTGGCGCGAAACCCACCATCGGCACGACGTTGACGCCGGTGAAGGCTCCGAAGAAGGCGGCGCCGGCGAAGAAGGCTGCGGCCAAGCCTGAGAAAGTCGTCGAGAAGGTAGGCGTACGGGCGCCAGCAAAATTGACGAAGAAGTCCGCCAAAGTGACGGACGCGGCGAAGAAAGCTCCCGCCAAGAAGACGCCCGCGAAAGTCGCGGCGACGAAGACTGCAAAGAAAGTGGCGAAGTTAGAGCAAGCGACACCGGCGCCCGCGGTGGCGCTGCGTCGCGGGCGCCAGCCCGTCAACCCCGACACCGACTTCGCCCTCTTTAAATCGACGTACCGCGTGGGTTCGCGCGTGCCCGGCGAGGTCACGGCCTTCACCTCGCACGGCGCGGTCATCAAAGTGCAGTTAAAGGGCGGCAAACAGGTTGAGTGTTACGCCCCGACGACCCTGCTGGGTACGCCGGCGCCCGCCCGCGCGAGAGACGTCCTTACGCGAGGCGACCAGCGGACATTTCGTCTCGTCACCGTCGACAGCGAACGACGAATCGCTGAGTTGGCGTTGCTATGAGTGATCTTTCACTGGATCCACTTGATTGGTTGCCCCACCGGCCGCCGTTCCTCTTTCTCGACAGCTTGACCAGCATCGACCCCGGCGTTCGCGCGAGTGGACGCTGGACGTTGCGGGGCGACGAATGGTTCTTTCCCGGTCACTTTCCGGGCCGACCAACGACGCCCGGCGTCTTGTTGCTCGAGGCGATCGCCCAGTGCGGCGCCGTCGCGGTGTTGGCCGACCCGCGTTACGCCGGTCGCTTGCCGCTTTTTGGCGGCGTCGAGCACGCACGCTTTCGTCGCCAAGTGGTACCCGGTGACACCGTTGAACTGGAATGTGAAATGACTCAACTCTCATCGCGCGGCGGTAAGGGTGTCGGCCGCGCGACGCTGTTGGGCAAAGTCGCCGTGGAGACCGAACTGTTCTTCATCCTCGCTGACGCGTCGTGATCGTCGCGACCTGGAACGTCAATTCGCTGAGCGCGCGTTGGCCCCGGGTCGAAGCGTGGCTCGTCGACAAGTGTCCCGACGTGTTGCTGATCCAAGAGACAAAACAGACCGACGCGAAGTTTCCCTTTTTTGAACTCTCCGCACTCGGCTACGAGGCGGCGCACTACGGCCAGGGTCAGTGGAACGGGGTCGCGATCATCTCCAAGGTCGGGCTCGAACACGTGACGCACGGTTTCGGTGACGACGATCCCGAGGCGCGTGTCATCGGTGCGCTCTGTCAAGGTGTGCAGTTCTACTCGTGTTACGTGCCCAATGGTCGCGCGCTCGACAATCCGCACTATCAGTACAAGTTGCGGTGGCTCGAAAAGCTGGCGACACTGCTCGATCATCGTGATCGCGCGATCCACGTGGTCGCGGGCGGGGACTTCAACGTCGCGCCCAGTGATCTCGACGTCTACGACCCGAGTGCCTTCGTTGGTCTCACGCACGTGAGCGAACCAGAGCGCGACGCGCTGCGCGCGATCGAAGCCACGGGCCTCGTTGATCTAACGCGACGCCTACATCCTGATGATCCGTCGTACTCGTGGTGGGACTATCGAAACGGAGGGTTCCATCGCGGATGGGGCCTTCGCATCGACTTGCTCTTCGTCGACGAGGCACTCGTCGCAAAAGCGACGAAGAGCTACGTCGATCGCGCGGCGAGAAAAGGTGAGAAACCCTCGGACCACGCGCCGGTCGTGGGCGAGTTCACGCTCTAGTGCAGACCCTTGGGTAGTACGGCTTCAATGAACATTGGTCCGGGAGTGGCGTAGGAGCGCTTGAGCGCATCGACGAGCTGATCGGCGGACATGACGCGCACGCTCGGCACACCCTGGGCGCCCGCGAGGGCGGCGAGATCGAGCGTCGGGTCGTCGAGTTCGAGCATGCGCGCGCTAGCGGCGCCGTCGCGTACCGCACCCACACGAGTCAGTTCCATATTGAGTACGGCGTAGCTGCGATTGGACAGCGCCACCACGGTGACGTCGAGCGCCTCGCGGGCCATTGTCCACAGCGCCTGCAATGTATACATCATCGATCCGTCGGATTCGAGGGCGAGCACTCGACGCTTCGAGGCAATGGCGGCGCCGAGAGCGACGGGCAGACCAAAACCAATGGCGCCGCCGGTGAGCGTCATCCACTGATGCGTCGGCGCGAAACGCGTGGCACCAAAGAGGTGCACACCACTCGTATTGGACTCATCGGCGACGATCACGCCCTCGGGCAACGTCGCTCCCACCGCCGCCGCGAAAGACTGCGTCGTCAAATCGCCTGACGGTGCCGAGGGAACGTCACCGGATTCTGCCGCCAGCGCCGCCGCGCCCAGCGCGTCGACGAGCGTCTCGAGTGCCGCCAAGGTGTCGCTTCCCGGTGGCGCGAGGTCAATGATCGCGCAATCGTCGGGCACGAGACGACTCGCTACCCCGGGGTAGGCGAAGAAACCGACGGGCTCTCGAGCGCCGATCAGTATGACCACCTCGGACTCTTTTAGTTGGGCGACGGCGAACTCACTGAGATAGATCAGTCGTTCGGGACTCGCGACGCCCGCGCCTCTGTCCATGATTGAAGGGAACGTCTCCATGATGAGTCGAGACGAGGTTGCCGTCGCGACTCGCTGAGCGAGGGCCAACTGATTGCTGGAAAGTGCACTGCCGCCAAGAAAGATGGTCGACTTCTTCGAGCGCAGCGCGCTTAGGGAGGTTGATAGGGCGCCTTCGTCAATGGCGATCAGTGGCGCGCGCGTGGCGAGGGGCCACGCGGACTCGACGTTCGCCACGTCGCCCCAGGACACGTCAGCCGGCAGGACGAGGGTCGCGATTCTTCCCGGCGGCCCGTAGGCCGCGACGACGGCTGCTGCGGCGTCATTGGCGAGATCGTCGCTGTTCGTCGTGCGCCGATACCAACCTTCGAGGCCGCTCGCGAGCGAGCCGATGTCGCTCTGCAACGGCGCGTCGTAACGAGCGTGGTACGTGGCGTGGTCGCCCACGATATTCACGAGAGGAACTCGTGCGCGCCGGGCGTTGTGAAGATTGGCCCAACCATTCGCGAGTCCCGGCCCGAGGTGCAACAACGTGGCGGCGGGAGTACCGCTGACGCGGGCGTAGCCGTCGGCGGCTCCCGTCGCGACGCCTTCGAAAAGGCACAACACGCCGCGCATATCGGGCGCGTCGTCGAGTGCGGCGACAAAGTGCATTTCCGACGTGCCCGGGTTGGAAAAGCAAACGTTGACGTCGTTCGCCTTCAATGTCGCTAAGAGCGCGTGCGCACCGTTCATGATCGTGGCTTCCTTCGAGAGGGTCGTTGCTCGCCCGTAGCGGACTCTACTTGCACGAACTGTTGGTCGGTTGATGAGCGTTCGCTCTCGAGGTGCTCGATGCTTTGGGCCAGTGACGCGCGAATTGCTGCTAGACGGGCCTTTCGTGCGTCACCGCGTAGCGGCGCGTTGCGGGCCTCGAGTTCATGGACGACCTTCTCAATGGGACGAAGGAACCGTGAAGGTGAGCGATCAGGGAAGCGAGGATCGTTGCGTCCCCTGCTCCACGTGATTAGAAGCGAGTGTTCAGCGCGACTGAGCGCCACGTAAGCGAGACGTTGCTCTTCGGCGAGTTGCGCGGGGGTCGTGGCGTTGTAGTTCGGCAATTGTCCCTCGGCCCAGCCGATCGCTGCCACGTGTTGGAACTCGAGGCCCTTCGCGCGGTGGATCGTGGACAGCGCGACGGCGTCACGTTCAACGTCGTCGAATCTGCGTGATGAGAGTTCGGGTGCCGTGAGATCCGACGCCGGCGAATGTTCGGGACCACGTCGTTCGCTCGGCACGCCGGCGGCGTCGAGGTAACTCGCGACCAGTTCGAGTTGGATGTTCGTGCGCGCGAGGACCGCCATCGATGACCACGGGCTTCCCGGTTGATGTTTCGCGGCGAGCCACGTCGCGACGTGCGCGGCCTCCTCTTCATCGGTGTTGTAGTCGCGAAGTAAGGGCACGTCACCCTCGTCCTTGGCGGGCACGATGCCGCGTGCGCCTTCTTCGAGCAAGGTGTTAGCGACGGCGATGATATTGGCGGTCGAGCGATGGTTTCGCGTCAGGTCGAGTACCAAGGTGTCGGGCCAGGTGGCGAGGATGTCCTGCATCAGGGTCGGCGTGGCGCCATTGAAGCCGTAGATGGACTGGTTGGGGTCACCGACGCAGAAAAGGTCGGGGTCGTCACCGGCCATCTGGCGCAACATCATGAACTGCAGCGGGTTCATGTCCTGGGTTTCGTCAACGTAGAGGGATCGATTGCGATAGCGAAACGACGCCAGCACGTTGGGCTCGTCTTTCAACAACGCAATGGCTTCGCTGAGCAGTAGGTCGAAGTCCAACACGCCGCGACTTCGACAGAGCCCGACGTAGCGATCGAGTACCTCGGCGAGCTGACCTGGCGCGAGAGGCGCGTCGCGCCGTAGCCGGCGCGCGTTCTTGGCGTAGAGCGTGCCGTTGAAGCCCTGGCTGAGCGCCCAGCCGATCTCTTGTTCGAGACGGGGCAGTTGCCAGTCTTCGAGTTTCACGTCACCGCTCTCTCGAAGTTGCTTCGCCAATGAGGTGACGAGCTTTCTGCGGTTCGGCTCGAGCGTAAGCGGACGCAAATGGTGGTCCTCGCGGTACTGGGTGACCAAGTTCAACGCAGCACGGTGGAAGGTTCCCGCCCGCACGTCGCGTACGCCCGCTCGAAAGAGGCGTCGACGCAACTCGTCGCCGGCTTTACGGGTGAAGGTCATGGCGAGGACCTGATCGGGCGCAACCTCTTGGTCAGCGACTCTTCGTTGGATTCGTAACGTCAAGACGTGGGTCTTGCCGGAACCGGCCGTCGCTCGAACGAGATGTCGTCGAGCGGGTGACATCACGGCGTCACGCTGCTCGGGCGTGAGGCCTACGAGTAGTTCATGGGAGAATGTCGTCTCGTCGCTCATTGTGTCTACGACGCTACCGGTAGACCGTGACGTGGAATTGGCTGAGTGTTGGCTCTCACTAACCTGAAGGGCGTGCTGCGAAGCTTCGATGATTCGAATCTCTTTGGAGAGTGTTACGGCGCCGGATCCGTCCAGGTGGTGTGGCTGCACGGCTGGGGGCGCAAGAGCGAGGACTTTACCCGAGCGGCGAGTGCACTCGCTGAGAAGGGTGTCGCGTCGGTCGCCCTGGATCTACCTGGCTTTGGTACCTCACCGCCGCCGGTCGTGGCTGGTGGCGCGCGCCACTACAGCGAACTGATACTGCCCGCTCTCGTCGAGATATCGGTCGAACCACTGGTCGTCGTTGGCCACTCCTTTGGCGGAACCGTCGCCGCTGTGCTGGCTAGTAATCACCCGGAACTAGTTCGCGGTCTGGTGTTGTCTGGCGCGCCACTCCTGCGCGCAATGACGAAGCGTCCATCGCCGTGGCGATACCGCCTGGTGCGAGCGCTCTACGCCAAGGGCCTCGTCAGCGATCGGCGAATCGAGGCCGCTCGCCAAAAGTATGGCTCAAGGGACTACCGATCGGTAAGCGGGGTCATGCGTGAGGTGCTGGTTGCAAGTGTCAACGAAAGCTACGAAGCTGAACTCGCGAACCTCATTGTCCCCGTCACGATGGTGTGGGGTGAGAACGACCACGACGTGCCCGTTGAGGAGGCGCGCCTCGCCACAGCCTTGCTATCGAGCGTCCACAACCTTCGCGTGCTTGACGACGTTGGCCACCTCGTGCCCCTTGAAGCACCAAATGCGCTGGTCAACGCCGTCGAAGGGATGCTCGAGCAGTGAGAATCGTCGGCGCCGTGCTTCTGTCCATCGTGCTCGCGATGGCGTACGGCGCGCAGATGGCGAGGTGGCTGCGCGTGTTGCAACGAGAGCACTACGACCCGAGCGCGTTGCTGCGATTTCTAGGGCGTTGGACTTCACCGCCCCTCGGCAGTGCCAAAGCGCCGTCGCGACGTAGAGTTCGTCGCCCCTTCACGCTCAGTCACGCGTTGGTGCTTGCGTTATTCGCCGCCGTCATCTTGCGTTCCGCGGTTCTGCTCGTCGTCGTGAGCACGGCGTACGGACTTCTGTGCCCCTTTGGTCTCTCGATTCGAGGACGAACGAGTCCGCTCGAGTGGACGAGACGTTTACGCACGGTGGCGTCACTGGCCTTTGGCCTTTCGTTGGTCGTGACAGTTCTCTTCGCTTTCTCTCGTCAGCCGTTCGACGGGGCCGTGATCATGGTGTGGGCCGTTCCGCCGGTGCTTGATCTTTCGACGCGATTACTTCGACCCCTGGAAGAGCGCAAGGCACGTAAATTCGCCCAACTTGCGCTGCGGCGCCTCGAGAAGGTTCGCCCGCGAATCGTCGCGATCACCGGCTCCTACGGCAAGACCTCCACGAAGAATCACCTCGCTGAACTTTTAGGAAGTGACGCCGGCGTCGTTTCGTCGCCGCGCAGCTTCAACAACCGGGCCGGACTCTCTCGAGCAATCAACGAGAACTTGGCTGACGGCACACGCGTCTTCATCGCCGAAATGGGGACCTACGGCCCGGGCGAAATTCGCGATCTGACGTCGTGGTGCACGCCCGAGATTGCGGTCATTACCGCGATTGGACCAGTGCACCTCGAGCGGATGAAGACGCTCGACGCGGTTGAAGCCGCGAAGCACGAGATTACCGAGCGAGCATCGGTAGTTGTGGTGAACATCGACGACGAACGATTGGCGAAGTGGCCCGCGCCACTGAGGTCCGCGGGCAAACGTGTGATCACGGCGGGGTCCTTGAACGATGAGGCCGTGGTGCGCGTCGTCGTCGAGGGGAATCGCTGGACGTTCATCGTGGCGGGCGCGACGCTAGGTTCTCTGGACGCGGTAGTGGGGGTGCAGCCAACGAATCTCGCCTGTGCGATGGCGGCAACTTCGGCGCTCGGTGTGCCCAGCGACGAGTTAATGGAGCGCGCTTCAAGGGTGACGCCGGTAGCGAATAGGTCGAACGTGGTCACGGCGGCGTCGGGCGTGGTCGTAATTGACGACACGTTTAACGCCAATCCCGCGAGTGCCGCCGTCGCGTTGACGTTACTTACGTCACTTGACGTCGCGGGCCGTCGCGTAGTCGTCACGCCGGGGATGATCGAATTGGGCATCGACCAGTACCCGGAGAACTTTCGCATGGCGTCGCGCATCAATACCGCCGACGCCGAACTCGTCGTCGTGGCCCGCACGAACGTCGTGGCGCTCCAGACCGGCTACGACCGGCCCGTCCAGCGGTTCGACAAACGCGACGACGCCGTGAAATGGGTTCGCTCGCAGCTTCGAGGCGGTGACGCCGTGTTGTACCTCAACGACCTGCCCGACCACTACCCTTGAGGTCTTGATGACGTCGGGCGAGGTAACTAGTGACTAATGGTGTGCTCTTTGGTGGTCCTTCTCCCGAACACGACATCTCCATCCTCACTGGACTTCAAGCCTTGCGCGAACTCGAGCGCTCTGGCGACGCGCCTGTTGGCATCTATTGGACCAAGACGGGATCGTTCTTTAGTGTCGCGAGTGACGTCGAGGCCGACGTCTTTCTCGACGGAGTGCCGAAGGGTTCGAGTGAACTCTCACTGCGACTGGGTGAGGAGGGCGGTTTCTTTGCAACTGGAGGGCGCCTAGGACGCGACCGGCGACTCGACTTCGACGCCCTCGTGCTCGCCACGCACGGTGGTCCGGGTGAAGACGGCACGCTGCAAGGCACGCTCGATCTCGCGGGCATTCGTTACACCGGGCCGAGCCTCGCGGGCGCGGCGCTAGGTATGGACAAATGGGCTTTCGGCTCCTTGATCGCGGCGGCAGGACTTCCGACACTGCCGCGCGCACTGTTAACCAGTACGACGACGTCGCTTGACTTCGAAGGTCCTTACATCTTGAAGCCGCGTTTTGGCGGCTCGTCGATTGGCATCGACGTCGTCGCCGATCTCGCCACGGCGAGAGCGCGACTCAACTCGAATGGACATCTGGCGAGCGGCTGCGTGGTTGAACCCTACCGACACGACTTGACGGACCTTCAAATTGCGCTTCGAACTTTTCCGTCGCTCGCTCTTTCTGCTATCGAGCGACCAATCCGTCGCTCGAGTGACGTGGAGATTCTCGACTACCGCGACAAGTACGTGGGTGGTGAAGGCATGGTGTCAGCACCGCGCGAACTGCCTGCTCACCTGCCGGCCGATCAACATGACGAGATTATTGCGTACACGACGGCGATAGCCGATCTCGCGGCGGTGCGGGGAGTGGCGCGTCTCGACTTCTTGGCGAGCGACACCGAGCTCTTCGTCAACGAGATCAACACGATTCCGGGCTCGTTAGCCAAGCACCTCTTCGTGGAGCCGCCCTTGGCGTTCTCCGCGCTATTGAGTGACCTGCTGCGTGAAGCGCGCGAACGACCAGCTCATCGCTACAGCGCCGCTGGCGCCGACGGCCTCGTCTTGCGGACTGCGGGATCCATCGCCGCCAAACTCGCGTAGTCGCGGCACGCGACTGAGCGCGTCGCTCAACGCGTCGCTGTAGGGATCGATGAGCAGGCCCTGCTGCAGCGCCCAAAAGGCGAGTTCGTAGTTACGCTTCTGGAGCGAACTGTGATGAAGCGCGAGTGCTGCCCATTCGCCGTCGCGCGCGAGACGGGCGCCGTGGCCCTCGGCAAGGAACCATTCGAATCCTCGCAACGCGCTCGCGAGCGGCTCACCCTTGATGAGTAACAGTGCCTGGTGGGCGAGTGGTGCCGCGTCATTCACGCTTAACTGTCGTGCTCGGGCGATCAGTGTGGAGAAGATTTCGACGTCACTCGTGAGACCGTGGGTCACGTACAGTCCCGACGACGTCACGGGGTGCAGCCGTGGTCCTCTCGCGTCGACGCCGAGACTGCGCCGCACGGCGCTCGCGGTGTTGGCGAGCGTGCGCAGCGACGCGTCCACGTCCGCGTGGGTTAACACCCGTGTACGGAGGCGTTCACCCGTGACCGATTCGCGGCGGTGGAGTGCGAGGTAGGCCACCATCTCCACACACCGACGACGAAGCGTCGTAGTAAAGGGTTCACTGAGACCGAGCACTTGGGGATCAGCGCGAAGAAGCTCCACCCTTAGGTCGCTCATCTGGGCAAATTCAATCGGTGCCACGTGTGCGTAACGATCCGACGGCAGTGACGCGTCGACATAGGGCTGAATAGTGATCGCGCACGCGGCCAGTTCATCGTCGAGTCCACTCGCGGCCCCTAAGTACACGACGACGTTCTGGCGAAGTGTTCTCGTAGCGAGCGCACGCAAAAGCTCATGTTCATTTTGTGCGAAGAGTAGTTTCCCGTCGTGCAGCGCGACGACGTTGTTCGTGACGTCGTCACTATTCCACGAGGGCAGGATCGGGAGACGACCACCCTCGCGCGCGAAGCCGACGAGCGACCCACCGGTAATCAATCCCAACGCGCACGCCACGACCGGGTACGACGGCGCAAGCGTGCTCGACAGGGTTGCGGTGTCGCTAACTTCCAGCACTCCGTCGAGCTCGTCGCCGATGCGTTGCACGAGGTGACCTATCAGCCCGGGGCTGAGTTGACGAAGAAGGTCGATCGACTCATCCACGTCGAGGTTGCCGGCACCGTCGGGTTGTTGGCGGAGTAGATCATTACGTCGCTTGGCCATGAGGGCTAGAGGAACTCCACCGAGTCCGACGAGTGACGTCGGGGTGTGGTGGGGCGACGTTGGGTGCACGGAAGAGACTTCGTGGAAGGGAATACTGATCGCGGTGGGTTGCGGCGCTGGCGCCGTGGGCGTGGGAAGTAGGAGGGCCAGCAATCCCACGATGAAGCCGGCCAACCACGCACTGCCGCCCGCACGGACGCGCCGTCCTTGTTTGAGACGCCACACGTTCGTCCCGACGTGGAGGAGGAAACCAATCCAAAAGATCGTCAGGACAATGAGGAGCGTGCGAATCAAGGTGGCGTTGCTCTGGTTCGCCACAAGTCGCCACTTCGTGATCACGACGTACGGCAACAGCGCGAAGTACAGCACTAACGCGATGCCCTGCACGCGGGTCGCGAGCGAGCGTTTCAGCTGAGAGGTGTTAGTTGCCATGTGAGGTTGGTCGCGGGATTCGCCGCCGTGATGATGAGTTGACACTGCTGTTTCGCGCCGACGACAATTGATGATTGGACGACCACGGTGCGATTCGAACACTGCAGCGTTGTGTTCGACATTGAGCTCGTCGCGAGTGACCACGTGCCGGGCCCTTCGAGCGGCACGTCGGCGACGTTGAACGACGGACTGAGTTGACCCGACAGTGCGCCGCTCGCGACGGTTTCGGCGGGCGCGTTGGCGACTGCTTTGACGTTCGAACCGGTCGCGCTCGAGGAGCCTCTTGCGTGAGGAAGCGTCGTCGACGGCACCTTCGTCACCAGGCGCGACGCGCGTGCTGTCGTCGTCGTGGTGTTCTTCACTTGTGGGGAGAGCGTGGTTGTCGTCGTGGGTGTGCTCGACGTCGTGACGACCATAGTTGACGTCGTTTTGGCGTGAGACGCCGTCACTCGAGGATTCGAACTCGATGACGCGCTCAACGTCAAGACCAGTACTAGTAGTAACAGGGGACTCGACCACATCACCCAGTGCGTACTCTTGAGTGAGTGCAAGCGTCTCATATCGGTCCTTGTAGGGTAACGGGTTGAAAGTGGAAAAATCTTTTTTCACTCGGTACCTTTGAATTTTTTAGAGAAGGTACCGCACGGCGAAGTGCTGGAGCTCTGATTGCAACGAGACTGGGGCGCTGTGATCGTGCTGGGCGAGTTCACGCAACGAGCGACCTTCGAAGACACGGGCGTAGGTGAGTCGCGCCAGGCGGTCGTGCTCACCCCCTCGTAAGTTTTCGAGTCGCGTGAGCAAGGGGGAGGACTCGTCAGCGGCCTCGTCAACGTGATCAAAGCGTGAGACGCTCCGTAGTGCCGCCTTCTCCTTGAGTAACCACCGACGTAGGCGCCCACGCAGGGCGGAGAGTAGATCCGGCGCGGCGTACTGGCGCGATTGACCCGCCCAGTCCACGAGCAATTCACTCAAGAGCGAAACCGCCATTGCGAGAGTTTCACTTGGCTCGTCGATGATCCCAGCGCCGAAACGCAACTGTCGACAGACGCTCACCACGCCAGGCAGCAACGTCTGCAACAAGGCGCGATGAATATCGGGATCGCTCGCTTCGAGCAACAGCGCCCGCACGATGCGCGCTCGTTCGAGGACATTCCTCCCGCCTCGGGTCTCCAATAGAGCCACGACGTCAACGAGGTCAGTGAGCTGGCCCAAGTCGAGGTCCGGGTAGCGCGACGCCAATCGCTGACAGGCCGCTCGAGCGCTCGGACTTCGTCCTACGCGTCGCCACTCGAGTCGAAGATTTCCTAGAAGGTCGATTTTGATTGTCATGGGGCCCAGTAGACGACCCACCACGCACTCGACCGCCACTAACGCTGCGACATTCATCGGTGCACTTTTCATGTCAGTGATCATGAACCGGGTTGCGCACATGACGGCGCACATAGTGGCGACGTAGGCTGGGCCGATGGACATCGAATCTTTTTACGAACAGAACGAAGCCCGTCGCGAGAGCGCTGAGTTCGAGTTCGGAAGTGAATGGACGGACAGCGCGGATAACGAGTACGAGCTGTCGTGGGTTGAGGCGACGGGCGAGCTCTATCTGATGGTCGAACCAGACGCCCTCGTGACCGAAGATATGTTCGGTGACTTCTTAGTTTCCAATGAGCCCGTGAACGATCTCACCGTGGTGGTGATTGGTAAAGTTCCTTCTTTGGCGGCCCTGGAAGACCTCATCGAGGGTTGGGAAGAGGCCATGCTGGAAGAGAACTCGTTGGCTTGGCTGTACGAACGCTTTCCACCGCACGTCTAGGGACACCGCGCTTCTAGAGATAGGGCGTCGAGGAGTCGGCGACCTTGCAAAGTCGCGTAAGTGACGCGGCGAGATTAGCAATGGGAACGCGCTCCGCCTCATTGATCGTGGTCATGAGCGGGTTCCAACTTCCGTCGATTGACGTTGCCGCCGCTGCGGAGGGCGTCGCCAGGAGGAGACGGTGCAGCGCGCTGGCTTGAAGTGTCGCTCGTTGCGACGCGGAGATCCCCAGTGCTTCACTTTGCGTTTGGAGGGCTAAGGCGCGTTTGACGTCAACGCAACTATGTCGGACGTCGGCAATCGCACTGCCAGAGCCGCACGACGCGAGAATCACGCTCGCCAACGTGAGTGTCGCTACAGCGCCGAGGGATCGGACTAGCCGAGCCACGAGTCGGCGGACTGCAGCAAGAAATCGCTCACGCTGCGCCCGCGCTCAAAGATGTCACAAAGTGGATCCTCGCCTTTGGCCACTTGACTCAATGAAATTGCTCGCCGAGCCACGATGGAGATACGTCGCTCGGAACTCTCCGTGGGCGACGCAAAGACGTCCGTCGCGGTCACTTCGAGCGGCATTTCCAGTCCGCCAATGGGCGCTAAGTCAATCGCGAGTCGCAAAAGGTCAGGACCGTGGGGCATCGGAGGCAGACTCCACGTCAAGACCAGGGGGAAGTGAAATTCATCGGGTGGGTCGACTTCGTCAGGCAGTCCTAAGACGGCGTCTTCGAAGGCGAGGAGGGTTCTTGGGTCGACGTCGAGCTCGATGTGCAAGTCAACTGGCCCTCCGCAACCGTCTTCGGGATGAAGGTCCACTTCCCACGCTTGACGAAGAGAGTACGTCTCGACGAAGTGGCGCTCGTCGTGTACGTGAAAGCCGTGGGTCACCGCGTGGTCTTTGAGGTCGGCAACAAACCCTGCAACGTCTATGGCGGCCATTACTACTCAGGTTAGCCTCCAACCCCGGTAGCGTTACTACGTGACCGACTCGTTATTCAGCACACTTCGTGCGTGCGCGCACGAGATTGGTGAAGTTGTCAGGGCCGGCCAACACGAAGGATATTCAGGTCTTCGCGCGACGCAGTATCACCTCGACGTGGCGGCGGACGACGTCGCTCTTCGCGTGTTGCACGGTGCAGGTTTTCAAGTCATGAGTGAAGAGTCGGGCATGACGGGTAGCGGCGATCTCACGGTCGTCATTGATCCGATTGACGGCTCGACCAACTGCGATCAAGGTATTCCCTTTTTCGCGACGAGCCTCGCCGTGCTTCGTGGCAACGAGCTCGTCGCGGCTCTTGTGAAGAATCAGGCGACCGGCACGATTTTCGAGGCCGAAAAGGGGAGCGGCGCCACTCGTGACGGCGATTCGATAGCACCGAGTGGCCGGACGGATTTCGCCAAAGCAATCGTTGCTTTTTCGGGACTTCCGTCTCGTCACCTCGGTTGGGCGCAGCATCGCGTGCTTGGTGCTGCGAGTTTGGAGATCTGTCTCGTTGCCGATGGTTCGCTCGACGTGTACAGCGTGGCGCAAAAGTCAACGCTGAATCCGTGGGACTACCTCGGAGGGCTACTCATCGTTCAAGAAGCCGGAGCTGTCGTCGCGGAGTACGAGGATGAACCACTCGTTACCTCAGAACGCGTCTCTCGCCGTCCCGTTTTTGCGGCCACGAACGAACTGCTCTCGTTCATGCGACAAGCAGGAACCATCTAGGATTGATGTCCTCGGGCGCTTAGCTCAGTTGGTTAGAGCAGCTGATTTACACTCAGCAGGTCGGGGGTTCGAGTCCCTCAGCGCCCACCAAAGGTGGCGAGTTCCAACGTTGCCGAGGAACACCAGATGTCTCCGCGCTGAGAATCTGGTGCCGTATGGTTCGATACGCTTGCTGCTTTGCTCAGGTCTTCGACTTGATCAACGTCGCTTTACATACTGACGTTTAAGTGAATAGAAAGGTCCGCGGAGGACTGACCCACGTCCACTCGATAGAGACCGGGAATGATCTGGAACGAGTTGTTTTGGAAGACCTCGAATCCCGACGAAGGGATGACCATCATGATCTGCTTCGAGGCCGATGGATTGAGGTCAACGCGTTGAAAGTTGCGCAACTGTTCGGGGGGCTCGCCGGTTGAAGCGGGATACGCGACGTACGCCTGTACGACGTCGGTTCCCGCTCGCGACCCGGTATTGGTCACCGTGAGACGTATCGTCACACCGGACGGCGTCTTTTTTAGCGTGGCGTTGGACAACTTGAAGGTGGTGTAACTCTCCCCGTAGCCGAAGTTGAAGAGAGGTGCGATCTTGTTCGCTTGGTACCATCGGTAACCGATGTCAAGACCGGTACCGAAATTGACGACCGAGTTGACACCGGGGAACGACGAATCACTCGTGGCGGGCATCGTGGAAGTGCTGGTCGGGAAGGTCAACGGAAGCCGTCCCGAGGGATTGATCACGCCGGTGAGGATGCTCGCGATGGCCGTGCCGTCTTCTTGGCCCGGATACCACGCCTCGAGTACGGCGGCCACCTTGGTGATCCAGGGCATGACGACCGCGCCGCCGGTGTTGAGGACCACGATCGTGTGAGGATTGGCCGCCGCCACCGCGGAGATGAGGGCGTTCGCGTCGCCGGGCAGACTCAGGCTCGGAATGTCCACACCCTCGGAACTTGCGTTCCCGGCAAAAATGATCGCAAGCTTCGCTTGGCGCGCCGCACGCACGGCTTTATTGATGAGAGGCGTCACGTCCATGAGGCTGAACGTCGGAGCCGGGTGGTTCTTGATCTGGAACCACTGAGCGGAGAACGTGTACTTGTGACCAGCAATGAACTGAGCGGTCGCGCTCAAGTCGGCGGGAGCGTGCAGGCCCGCTGAGGAGATGAAGGGTTTCTTGTCGAGGTAGAGCCAGGTGTCGCCGTACTGTTGAAACGTGATCTCGTAGGTCCCGGTCGCCTTGGCCCTGATGACCATGCTCCACTTGTCCCACCCGAGTCCCTTGCCCGGTTCGGTCGCGGTGGCGATAGCCGCGGTAACGCTCGGGTCCTTTTCGAGGGCGATGTCGGCTTTGCCCGCTTCACCGATGGGCGCCAAGGGCTTGACCAACTTGAGCGGCGTCCCCTTCACGATATCGACGTCGCTCAACTTATCGAGGTCCAGGGTCAGCGGTCCACCGGGTTCGTACGAGACCTTCGTCTTGCTCGAGACCATTGAGCGAAGAGCGCTGAGCGGTGTGATGACGTACGGGGCTCGTACCTTCGAGCTTCCGCCACCTGACACTTGTGGGACCTGCCCGGCGTCAGTACCGATGACGGCGATCGAAGCGGTGTTGGGGTTAAGCGGAAGGATCGATCCCGGGTTCTTCAACAGGACAATGCTTTGCGTGGCGGCGGCGAGGGCGGTTTGTACGTGGGCGGGCGTGGTCACGACGGCGGTGAGTGATCCTTGAAGCGGGTGCGTAATGAGCCCGGCGTGGAACATCGGCACGAGGACCGACTGTACCGCCCGGTTCAGCTGACCCGTGGTGACCGAGCCCTTTTGCACCAATTGCACGAGTCTCGTCGCGGACCCCGGTTTGATGAGCGACATCCCCGCACGAAACGCCTGGGCCATGTTGGGTACCGCACCGAGGTCGGATCGCACGAATCCGGTGAACCCCCAAGATTTGAGCGTCGCGTACATCGCGGGGTCGGAACACGTGTTAGCGCCGCTCAACTCTCCGTAGGAGCACATGATTGAGGCCACGTGCGCCTGCTGCACCACCGCCTTGAAGGGGGCGTTGTAGAGCTCGGCGAGGGCCCGCGCCGAAACGATCTGGTTGAGGCGAAGACGGGCGGTTTCTTGGGTATAGGCCGTGTAGTGCTTGGCGTTGGCGAGTTCCCCGGTCGACTGGATGCCCTTGACGTCCGCGACGCCGAGAACGCGCGTGAGGTAGGGATCCTCGCCGTAGGTCTCAAAGATGCGCCCGCTTTGCGGCACGCGCGCCAGGTTGAGTTCCGGGCCCTGGACTACGGCGATGCCCTTGGTACGAGTTTCGACCGCCGCCTCCTCGCCCACGGTCCTCGCGATCAAGGGATTGAAGCTCGCGGCGATGCCGATGGCGGCGGGGAACTGCGTAACTCCCGTGAGACCGTTGGCGACGCCATTTGGTCCGTCGGTCAAGGTGATCGGCGGAATGCACAGTGACGGGACGCCGACGTCGCTGTTTTCTAGCGGCGGATACGTCGCCAGGATCACGAAGGACGCCTTTTGAGCGAGTGACATCTTGGCGATCACCTCGTTGGCTAATTTCGTCGCACTCTTCGAGTGATGCAGTGACTGGGCAATCCAGGGACATTGGCTGGTCGGCGCGGAGGCTTTGACGAGAGATTTCGTGGGGGTGGCGCTCGCGAGGCTCGTTTGCATCGAAGTCACCGTCGTCGCCAGAAGAATCGTAAACGCTAGGGCCGTGACGACCAGCGAGGTGAGGGCACCGTGGCCGGTCAGGCGCCCGTTCATCTCGACGTCTCTTTCGAACTATCGAAACGGAACCTTATTGAGAAAATGGGCATCCTGCACTTTCGTCGAAAACCCAGTCTCAGCCTATTAGGGGGCGGACCTTGGCGAAAAAGGTTCCTAAGTCACATTTTCTGCGTCGCCGATACTCCGTGCTGATGCGAGGCGAAGTCTCGAGCGCCCGAGCGTGGCGAACGCAATCTCCGTTCTTCTCACCACAACCGCAATTCAACCGCGGCGCACTTAGAATTTCCTCATGCCCAGTGACGAGATTTCAAAGCGTCAAGCAGACATTCGGAGCGGAGTTGCGAATGAGGAGCGCCTCTTGGCACTTGGTCGTGACGTTGAAGGTCGGACGCCGACTCCTTCGTTGCCGAACCGGCGAAGGTCTCGCTTGTCGGGGGTGGAAAGCAACGCTCGACTGACGGCGGCGGCGGCGGCCGTCATTTTTGTTCTTTTGGCAATCGAAGGCGTGACTATTCTTCGAATTGGGAATCTGCTCAACGTACACGTATTTATTGGCATCGTCTTAATCCCGATTGTAGTTGTCAAGATCTCATCGACGATTTGGCGATTCGTGCGGTACTACGCGGGCGATCCTGAGTATCGTCGCCATGGCCCACCGGTGTTGGTGCTTCGACTCCTCGGACCCGTCGTCGTCGTACTGACAGTGGTGGTGTTCGCCTCGGGCGTCGGTCTCGTGGTGTTGCTACCAAGGTCGTTGCGCCAAGAACTGTTCTTCGTACACCGAGCAAGTTTCATCTTGTGGATAGTGGTAATGACGGTTCACGTGCTTGGCCATTTAGGCGAGACGACGCGACTTGCGCCACGTGACTGGCTGCTCAGGACTCGTCGACAAGTTGCGGGTGCTTCAACGCGTCAGTGGATTCTTGTTTGTAGCGTGGTGCTCGGTGCGCTGGCGGCTGTTGCCATCACGCCACACGCGTACGGTTGGTTTTCGCGCTAGCGGCGCGCTTTTGTGGCTTTGATAGTCAACGCGTCCTCGCGGCGTGGCTCGTCATTCATAAGGCACTAACTCAAGCGAAACCTCGCTAGTACGGGTGTGGACCTGATCATCGAGTCCCTTCTTGCAGGACCGCAGCGTGAATCCCTACTTGCCCGACACGCGCCGAGATTGGAGACGACGAATGCGGACACGTCCGTTTTGCGTCGGTTCTCAACTGGCGTCAGTGCGAAGATGCACAACACAGTGAGTCGCCATTCAATTGACGTACGACGACTCCTCGCGCAAAGAACCTGCCAGTACAATCAATAGCGTGATGGATCTGGAAAACTCGCAAGACCATCTGGAGCGTTTCGTAGGGCGTTCATTTGGGCGCCGAGGTGCGAGGCTGGAACGTAGACGAAAGACCTTGCTCAGTGAGTTTGAGGCGTCGAGCATTGAGCGAAGCGCGTAGCCGTGTCGCGTCGAGTCGGCATCCTAGCGTTGGTGATTCTGCTCCTTTTTGCCGCAGTGGCGGTCCAGTCGCTCAACCTTCAGTTCTTTCGCGCGAATGCTCTCGACAAGTCGCCACTCAATCCACGGGTGTCCAATTCGTCAACGTACGCCCTCCGAGGTGAGATCATCGCGGCCGACGGGACGATCCTCTCGCGCTCAGTGCCAGTAGTGGCTGGCCAGAGTTTCTACAAACGCGTCTATCCCTTGGGCGCTCTCACCGCCGGTGTGGTCGGGTTTTCGTCTCCAACTTACGGAACCTGGGCACTCGAGGCTGAGTACAACAGTTATCTCAGCGCCCACTCCCAACCGCCCCAGAATTTCGCCCAGGTCTTGGCCCCCACGACTGCGGCGGACAACGTTACGTTGACACTGCAACCCTCGCTTCAACGAATCGCCCAAAAGTGGCTCGCGGGCCGCGACGGTGCGGCCGTGGTTCTTAATCCTCAAAATGGCGACGTATTGGCGATGTATTCGAACCCCACGTATAACCCGGATCCTTTCACGTCGTATGTCTCCAAGGTCGTCGCGGCAGCCTGGAAAAAGGACACGACGAAGAACGTCCACGGGTTTCCGCCGTTGGGACTCGTCGCCACCCAGCAGACGTTTCCCCCGGGCTCGACCTTCAAGATCGTCACGACGTCCGCAGTCGTCGTCTCGATGCCCCAACTATTGAACAAGGTCTACCCGAAACTGACGTTTACTCCTTTGCCAAACACGAATCAGACGCTGTCGAACTACGCGCACGGCTCCTGCGGAGGCACGATCGTTGAAATGCTCCCTCCGTCGTGCGATACCGGTTTCGCGCTGGTTGGTCTTGATCTTGGTGGCACGAATCTAGCCACTGCGGCCGATAGTTTTGGTTACAACGAGGTTCCCCCCATCGATTTGCCTGGAGTGGTCGCGAGTTACTTTCCAACGGCGGCGAGTTTCACCTACAACCAGCCGCAACTGGCGTACTCAGCTATTGGTCAAGAGAACGTACGTACTTCGGCGTTGATGAACGCGCTCGTAGCCGGTGCCGTTGGTAATGGCGGTGTCATGATGACGCCGCACTTGATGAAATTCGTGACCGGGCCAGACGGAATCGTCATCAAACGGTATTCGCCCACGCCATGGAAGACGCCCTTAACACCCGCTCAGGCTGCTCAAATCGTGCCCCTCATGGTGAACGTCGCGCGTTATGGAACGGCTGCAGGCATTTTTCCTGCAGCGGACAACGTGGCGGCCAAGACTGGAACGTCACAGGTTGGTAATGGTGCCCAGAACACTGACGACTGGATGATCGCGTTCGCTCCCGCGAATAATCCGACGATTGCGGTCGCGGTAGTCATGCCCTTTCAGGTCACCTCCGCGACCGGTGCGGCAGTCGCGGGTCCGATTATCAAATGTCTCGTAGAGGGCGCGCTTGCTCTGCAGTCCGGCTTGCCCGCGTCGGGAACCTCGACAACATGTTCCAGTTGAGGGGGAATCACACTCGCGACGGATTGGCGCGACAAAGGTAATCAATTTTTACGTATTCATTAATTGACGCGGCGGAGCGCGCGGACCGCGGTTGATAGGATTGTCAGAGAGGTGACTGCCCGATACGCGTCACGGGTATTTGCAAGAGCCGTGCCACTTTATCGTCTCGACACTCGGCGTTGACGGCGACGCGGTGTATCGAGCGTCCTACGAGTCCAAATTGAGGTTGCGGATATTTTGAACATTCCCGGTGACCCAAGTTCGATGCCCAACGAAGGTGCCTCGGGCGAATCATGGCGTAAGCGACAACGCACGAAGATTTCAATACGTACCCAGCGACGCAAGTGGACGCACCGTGCTGACACGTGGGACCGGCACAACGACGCAAGTATGTTGAAAGTGGCTGCCAAGGCCATTGAGATGTCCGGCGTGAAACCCGGAATGGCCTGTGTCGACCTCGGCTGCGGCGGCGGTCGCCTCGCGTTGGAGTTAGCGAGACACGGTGCCACCGTCATTGGTGTCGACGTCAGCGACGCCATGATCGAGCACATGGAGTCGCAGGCGAAGAACGAAGGACTCTCCGGAGTAGAAGGCATTGTGTCGCCGATCGAACACTTGTCGCTCCCGGCTGAGTCTGTTGATCTGGTGATTAGCAATTACGCGTTGCACCATTTGCTTGACGCAGATAAGGCGAAGGTAGTGCGAGCGGCGTACGGCTGGCTACGTCCTGGCGGGCAACTGGTCAACTCGGACATGATGCTTGGGCGCGGTGCCACGGCTCAAGATCGTCAGGTCATCGCGAGCAAAATTAAGATGATGGCCAAGAAGGGTATTCCGGGTTACTGGAGAATACTAAAGAACGCCGGACGGTACCTTTTGAGAGTGCACGAGCGGCCAATCACCCCAGAGGCGTGGACCCGCCTCTACGAGGCCGCTGGCTTCGTAGAGGTGCAGAGTGTGAACGTCGTCTCCGAAGCGAACGTGGTGCGCGGAATCAAGCCGGGTGGATGAATCTTTTAGCTCAACCGGTTGGAGCGTCGGGACACGATCCGGCAACCACTGGCAGCGAAGGCTGACTCGTGAGAGTAGCGAGGCCCGGTACTGAACCGGCTGTGGTCATTGCAGTACGCGCCGACGTGGAGTTTCGCAAGTAGCCGTTCAAAAAGTTGATGGTCACCCGCGTCACGACGTTCAGTGCTCGCCCCGGTGGCGCGTAAGCGCTGAAGTGTGTCTGGCCAATCATGGATAAGTAGTACTTGGGCTGGGGTGCTTGGTTGTATAAGTCGACGCTGCAGGAGACGGGGTTCAAGCTGAGGTCATTTGTCCCTTGCACCACTAAAAGTGGCACCGAGGCTGAGGTGAAATACGAGCCCTTGAACCAACTCAACTCGGCACCAGAAAGAAGGACGGCCGCCTTCACTCGAGCGTCGCGACAACACGTGTTGGCGACCGCGGCGAGACTGACGTCACCACCGTCGGAATGACCAATAACTGCGATCTCGTTCGATTCGATCAGCCCCGACAGCGCGCGGTCATTTAAAAGAGTTGTAATCACGAAGCTCAAGTCCGCCGGGTGATGCACGATGTCGCTTTCGACTACTCCGCCAGGAGAGTTCGGAGACGTATATGGATAAGCGGGATCCGCCACCACGTAGCCAGCTGCCGCCCACGAATTGAGCAGTCGCGCGTACGATTCGGGGGTGACATCGAACCCTTGGGAGAACACGACGAGAGGGTAGGGTCCTGCGCTTCGCAAGGGCGTGGCGCCAGCAATGTTTGGGCCACCCGGCGCACCCGACGTTGGATAGCGCACGGTCGTGACCAATGAGCGAGCCGACATGGCACCTGAAGCTGGTTCAGTGATCGTCATGGTTATCGATCCCACCGCAGTGGGGAAGTGCTTCGGAAGCGACGTGGATGTGGTGGTTGACGATGACGTAGTCGACGACGTGGTCGTCGGAGAACCGTGGTTTCTTGATAGCACGACAACGGTGAGAGCAACAAGTATGAGGACCATCGCGATTACTCGGCGCCGGCGCCGACCACTATTTCGTCGGCCGTGTTTCGCAGATGACATTTGCAGAAGCGTAGCAGTACGTTTTAAGTGCGCCTTTGGTTGAGCCATGTTGCGCAGCCACACTCATGCGTCAAAGTCATGACGATAGTGTTAGCTATCGCTACGGTTACATTCCCTCGAGCGACTACTTCCACATCGTGAGTTGTAGATCGACGACATGATTAAAGTACGGCGCCTCGTCGATACCGATCTTTGCGCGGCGGCACAACTTCACCGTGAAGTGCTTGACATGGAGTTCCTCTCTCGTTTCGGTTCGTCGTTTATGCGTACGTACTATCGCGCGTGGATTCACTCGTCGGGATCGATCTCGCTCGCCGCTACTGACGAAAACGAGAAGCTGGTAGGTGTGTTGCTCGGCGCGACCGATCCGGCGAGTCACTTTCGAGCAATGGTGCGATTCCACGGATTACGCATTGGCGCGAAGCTTGTTGTGTACGCGGTGGTGCATCCAGCGCTCGCGAAAGACCTCGTCGTGACGAGGGGCTGGCGCTACGCGCGTGGCGTCGCGCGCCTCGTGCGCGGGCGGTTCTCGCGGGCGGTGAACGTTACGGCATCGCCGAGCGGACCTGCGGTAGGCGAGATTACTCATGTTCTCGTGGATCGTGGCGCCCAAGGAAGCGGGATAGGACGTACGCTCGTCGAGGCGTCGATAGACGAAGCGAGAATCGCTGGCGTAGACGAACTCGTGCTGGTGACGCCGCCGGACATGGACGCGAAGCATTTCTACGAACGCCTTGGTTGGCAACAAGACGGTTCACTACAGAGTCGCAGCGGCGAGAGTTTCTTGCGTTTCCGCTACTTCATTCATTAATTGTGTCGCGATGAACTCGCGCAAGAAAAAATAATGCGTCGCGTGGCTTAACGACGCGGAGGACCGGTTCCTGGGGGTGGTCGACGCGGGGGAGGTGGCGCCGGTCTTGGATAGTTGGCGCGGTGCATCGCGCGACGTCGTGCGGCCCGGCGTCGAACTGTGCGGCGGCGGCCGAGCACCAGCCCTGAGAGTCCGAGCAGAATGAGAACGATCAGCGCAAGCGCTGCGTAAGTCGATGTGCGGCCCGCCAAAAGACCCGCTGGTCGCGTCGTAGTTGTTGTTGGGATGGTTGTTGTCGTGGTCGTAGTCGTGGAGGTGGTTGTGGTTGTCGAGGGTTGACTGCCTGCGGCGAGGACCTGGGACGCGAGCACCGCACCGGCGCACCCGGGTGTTGGCGTCGCGGTCACGAGTTGAGGGACTTGGGGGGCTTCGGGCATTCCAAAGAGTGTCGTCGAGATTGCGTCGGCCATCACTGTTTCTCCCGCGACGTTGGGGTGAAGATGGTCTGGATTGAAATACGCGGCGAAGGGCGTCGTTGGTTGGCAGGCTCCGTTGTAGACGTCACCCATCAGAGCGCCAAGATTGATCACGCCATCAAATCCCGAGTTCCCCGAGAGCATCCAGTTATTGACGGCATCCATGATGGATTGCTCCGCCGGGTACCAATTCTCCGCTTGGTCGTGATCGGCTGCCGTCGAGGTGGCGCGAGGCAGCAATGTAACGCCGTAGATTTTCACTCCTTTGGCGTGCGCCGCCGCTACCACCTGAACCATGCCGGCTTCGATACGCGCCGCTCCGCCGTAGGGCGGAATCGGGTGGCCGGTCACACCGCCCGCGCCAAACCAGATGTCATTGGTACCGAGCAGCATGATGACAGCTCGTACACCAGCCAGCGACAACGCGTCCTGTTGGAGACGAGTGACACCTGGCAGGCCGCCTGAGTTCGAAGCGTAGGTTGTCCCTGGCGGGAAGAGTGTCAAGGTTTCACCCGCAATGCCTTCGTTAACTACCGACATGCGTGTCGACGTGGGCAATCGGTTGATTCGCGATTGAAGGGCGTTCACCCAACTAAATCCATTGTTCGTATAGCCATAGCCGTCGGTGATCGAGTCGCCAAAGGCGACGATGGTGCCTTGCGCGGGCGAACCGGCCACTGAAATCTGCGAAAGCCAACGCATGTACCAACTAGGGATCCGCGCGTTGTAACCGGCGCCAGAGGGAACGGTGCTTAGATTGCCTACGCCATTACTCGTGGCGTAGGAATCATGGCTGTAACAGCAATAGTGCACGCTGACCGTTGCCGGACCCGAGACAGCGATAGTGACCGCCAGTGATTCGCCGGCAGTGACCCTCATAGCTACCGGGTCGCTCGTTACCTGGGCGTGCGGCGCCATCGTAATTAGGCGGCTTCCACCAAAAGTTACGGGGATTAACGATCCCGGCACGACATTGGCTCCGACTTGTTGAACGCCAATGGTGACGTCGGCGAACGTTGTTGCAGTTGGGCTCCAGAGATTGGAGAACGTGAGCTGCACCTCGTTGCCCGCGACCGCCACGGTGGCGATGTCGCGGACCGTTGAGTTGTTCGCAAATCCGAGGGCAAGATCAGTAGGTGACGTCCACGTCGTCTGCCACCCTAACGACGCCGAAGGAGTTGACGCCGCTGACGCCAGCGAAAAGCTACCGACCGACCAACTCAGCACCGCTGTTAACGCGATAGCGAAGTGACCGAGCCCCCGAGTTTGGCGAGCCCTTTTTGACATTTTGTGGGTACGAATATTCGACGATTGACCTCTTTCTTGTCGATTATGTGCGGCATTGAGGCGCCGACCACTGGTGAAGAGAATCACGCGCACCTCTTAGTTAGCGCGCTCGCGCGCCAACCACGTTCGCTGGATTGTGTTAAGGCGCGGCATTAGACCAAGGGAATCGTGCGCGCCAGCAAGAGTGAGCGGATTGATCCACGCCTGAGAATTCGAACTAAGCAAGTAATGCAGGGACCCGCGCTGACATCGGTGAAGAACTAACTGGGCGTCGTCGTTGAGGCGGTAACGTCCCATAGGGTGCAAATCCTACCTGTTTCCCTTTTGAAAATGCAGTATGTGCGTGGACGTATTGGGAACCTCTACGAATTCCTCAATGTTGGTTCACCCACAAGATCGAAGGCACGATGCATTTTGTTTGGACGTCGATCTCATCCGTGAGTGATTACGGGACGATGAAATATCGTGGTCACGGCGCCACCTCCGCAAAGACCATCCCCGATGTCTTGAACAGGGATCCCTCGGCGTTGATGAAGAAGCCCTCAAGGCCGACGAGTCCTTCGAGAAGGTAGAGCACATCTTTTCCCCCTACGGCTAAGGCCGTTGCGAGTGCGTCGGCGAGTGCGAGTCGTCCCCCCACGACGGTCGCGGAGACCGCCGCGACGTCTTCCCCAAAGGGATTTATGAGGTGGTCGCCCCTCTCGTAGATTCCCGAGGTCGCGATGGCCGACGTGGTGGCCACGACGGCGCACAGTGCGTCTGGTTCTTGGGGGTGTCGAATGCCAACTTGGTACGTCGTTCCGGGCAGTACGCAGACGTCGCCACCCGCATTGATGAGTGCCGCAGTGATGCCTCGTTGAGCTAAAACTGAAAGCGCCCTCTCCGCGGCCCAACCCTTGACCAATCCCGTCGGGTCGAAACCACCGGGCATGGCCCAAGGATCGAAATAACCTTGCGAAATGTTGCAGGCGTGCGCGCAAAGTTCAAACACCTCATCCATCAAAGTTGACGTCGTGTTTACTTCTCCGTCACGCAGACGAGATAACTCACTGTCGGCCTTCCATCGACTAAAGCGATCATCGAGGCGATGAAGTTCCGCGCACGCCTCATCGAGTGCTCGACTGACCAGTTTGTCGGAGAGGTTGTCGGTGTCAACCATGAAGGAAACGACCGTTCCCATCACGGTCTCGGCCTTGGTGATCACTTAAAGTGAAGCGCGTCTAAGGCACCTTGAATAGAGTAGGCGTAGGCTTCGCTGGTGTACGTGGCGCCTGAGACGGCGTACACCTTCGTACTTTGGGCCGCCAACACTTCGGACTTTAATATTGGCACCGCGTATTGCTCTAGTTGCTGGGAGTACGACTCGAGGGTTTGCAGCGACGCAATTGATAGCCCGACGATGCGATTGTTGGCAATCGTCACTTTCACGGCCATCTTCCCGAATGAGTAGTTCTCTAACGGTCCGACTGCGCTGCCATTGACGTTCGCTGTTGGCACAACCGTGGTGGTCGTCGTTGATCCCGGGGGCGTTTGCTGAAGTGATGAGCTCGTTGTTGTGCTCGGCGTCGGCGACGTGACTTTCGAAACCGGCACGCTCTGGCCCGACGGGCTGTGCAGCATTAAGACGCCGACGAATCCGGCGAACGTAGCGCCTAAGAGCGAATAAGTTCCTTTCATAGTGTCCTCATCTCAGATGCTGTAGGCCTCTTGATGAATCGCGTGAGCATCGACGCCGGCGTGTCGAGCCATTGCCGAGGCGTCGCGAACAAACTCTTCCGAACCGCTTATGAAGACGTCCCGCTTCGCCATATCGGGCACCAGGTTCACGATTGAATCTAAGCGCGCCGTGTCTCTGCCGCCAATCAGTCGATGGACCTGGCCCTTTCGGATTCGCACGAGTTCTTCAACTTCGTTGACCAAAATTAAATTCTCCTCGCTCGATGCGCGAAGTACCACCACGGGTCGTGACTTCAGTGGCAGGTCCTCCAGCAGTGCACGCACCGCCGTGACGCCTACGCCGCCCGCTATAAATAGCGCGCGGCTCCGTCGTCGCGCGAAGGTGGTAAATGATCCATAGGGACCCTCGATGGCCACGGCAGTTCCCACTTTGACGTGCCCGACCGCTCTTGAGAAATTACCAACACCTCGAACGGTCAAGCGAATGTAGGGCGGCTGCGGTAGGGCGGACACCGTAAAGGGGTGAGCCTGCCACCACATCTGTCGGGTCATGAAACGCCATTCAAAAAATTGACCGCCAGCGATGGCGAGGCGTTCGAGATGTCGACCTTCGAGAATTACCGAAACGACGCCCGGACCCTCTGGTTTAATTTCCGCCACTTTCAAACGGTGTCGAATTGAACGGTAGAGAGGAACGCCAATTCGATACGTGACGATGAGCGCCGAAGCCAGTAACCACGCAATCAACCAACCTAATTGCGTTAAAGGGTGACGCACGAAAGACGGTCCAAGTGCTACTTCGTGTGCGAACGACAGTATGAGCGCCGCGTAGATCAACAGGTGAATCAGCCACCAGCTTTCTCGGGGAATCCGCGTCCGAATCTGCCGAATAGAAATTATGCCAATAGCGACCATGATGCCGAGGGCTATCGTTGCAGTGACCATGCTGGGAAACGTGTTGACGATGACCCCGACTTCTTTCAGTACGCCCGTGTTCGCTACTTCAGCGTACGAAATCGTCAAGAAGACCGCGTGAATTGAGATCAGTGAGATAGGCCACGGAGCCAAGACTCGGTGCCAATGAATGACGCCGTGTTGTCCCAATGTTCGCTCGAGTGCCGGGACTCGGCTCGCGAGAATGACCATCAGCAATGCCAGATACGTGCCCACCATCCCAGAGGTGGAGCCGATAAACATCGCCAACCCTCCTTTAAGATGGAGTTCGCTCAGAGTTCCATCGACAATTGGCAGACCGGCTACAAATCCCAAACCTAGACCGCACACCACTAAAACCGCGTAGAAGGCGAAAGGACTGGGTCCATGAGTTACCACCCTTCGCGAATCGAGTCGTCGCGCTCTCGACTCCAACGTGTGGTCTTGGGAATGAGAGAGGGCGAACTCCAAATGACGCTCCAGTAGAATGCCGCTCAGGCGGCGTGGCCAGGTCAGGCTACCGAGAAATATCGAGCGCGTACCCGTTTCTTGGCAACTTCTTATCGAGTTTTGCGGGCGTTTCTATATCGATCGCCCAGACCTGGCCCGTAGCACGCGCAGTGCCCAGACTCCTCCGGTAACGGCGGCCTGCGCCAAGGGTGCTGCGTTGCGTTTGGCCAGTTCTGTTTTTGTCACTGTTCTGACGGAAATGACCAACCTTGAACCAAAACGCCTACCGAGCGCGTCTTGCTCCGTAGCCAATAAGTAGTCAAACGAGACTTTGGACATGGCTGGGTCTTCATTATGAGAGGAGCGTGTCGTGCCATCGAATGATGTGTGTGTGTCATCGTGGACAAACGAACCCCTGAGTTTAGGCTTCGTCCACCGACGCGCTGAAAGGTCGAGCCATATGAATGAATGTATCTTTTGCCAGATTGTTCAGGGCGACGCGAAGTCGTGGAAGGTCTACGAGGACGACGCCACGTACGCGTTTCTCGACGTGAATCCCTTTAGCGAGTATCACACCTTGGTCATCCCCAAGACTCACTACGCCGACGTGTTTGAACTACCAAAAGCGCAACTGATGGAAGTGATGCGAACCGTCAAAGCTGTCGTCAGTTTGTACGAGACGAAGCTGGGTTTGCGCAACGTTCATATCTACAACAGTTCTGGTGTTGACGCCCAACAAGATGTCTTTCACGTTCATTTTCACGTCGTGCCGCGATCAGCTGGGGATGGACAAGACCTCAGTCGAACGACGCACCCAGAGTTTCGAGAGCGCTTCGACGAAATGCTGGCACAACTTGCGCCAACAACCTAGGCATGAGACCCCGAGCCTCAAACTCGATTCTCCGTGGTGTCGGAGATGGAGGAGGGAAGGGTGCCCGCGCGCGAGGGGCGGTAACCATGTACCGGTACGAAGCCCTCGGATCCTTATTTGCTAGTTCGGCTCGTGGCAGATGGGGCTACCAACGGCCATGGACGTTCTCGCTCCGAAATGCGGGCGAGGTCGAGTAGTAGTTGTTCTTCGTGATGGCGGCCAATGACCTGAAGCCCAACGGGTAGACCTTCAACGAGACCCGCGGGAATGGAAATGGCGGGATTGCCAGTGAGGTTGGCTGGAATGGTGAGAGCACCGTTGTTGCTGATGGCTTTGGAGAAGCCGTACTCAGCGATCATGTCGACGTTGCCGACGGTGGTGGCCATCGGGCCGCCCGCCGCGAAGGCCACGTCGGGGTTTGATGCGGCGAAGATGAAGTCCGTCTGTTCGAAGATGTCGGCCATCTGTTCGTTGACGTCAATTCGAAACATCTCGGCGGCGCCGGCGATCTGCAGGTTAAGTCGAGACGTGGCCATGTTCATTCCCATTTGGATTTCAGGCGTTAGGTCGTCGTGGCAGGCTGGATATCGATCTCCCAACTCGCCGGCTAGACCAATCAAGTTGGAAAGTGACCACTCATTGCCACCATTGGGAATCCGAATCGCTAGGTCAACTCGCTTGAGTTTGGCGTGGGTGATAAGTTGCTCGGCCAATTCGATGAGCAAAGCGGTTTGAACGGGTTCGACGATCGCTGAACCAAGATCGATTGATATGACCGCTCGCTTGCCAGCGAGATCAAAGGAGTCGAGGCCCGCTTCCCAGCCCTCGACACGGGGCAGGCTCAACGTATCTCGTGGGTCAAATCCGTTGCAGGCATCGAACCAGCGGGCGGTATCACGCACTGACCTGGAAACACATCCAACAGTTACCGTCAGGGGAGGTTGTTGGGCGTGGGGACCTCTTGGAATCCGTCCAAACGTTGATTTCAAACCGAACAGACCGGTGAAGCCCGCGGGAATTCGAATCGAGCCTCCGCCGTCACCACCTGATGCCAGGGGAAAGAGACCACCGGCGACCGCGGCTGCGGAACCGCCCGATGATCCGCCGGGCGTTCGCTCGAGATTCCACGGGTTGCGTGTGGTTCCATGAAGCTTGGTGCTCGTGCAGTTGATGCCGCCGAACTCTGACGCCGTCGTTTGAGCGGCGATGACCGCCCCAGCCGCTCGGAGCCGAGTGATTTGGGTGCTGTCGTACTCAGCGACGCGGTCGCGAAAAACGAGTGAGGCTTCGGTGTAGGGCCACCCGGCCACCGACTCCAACTCTTTGATTGCAATGGGTACGCCGCCAAAAGGAAGTGAAGTGTCGGCTGCGATCGCGGCGGCGCGCGCGGCGTCAGCGTCGACGTGTGAGAAGGCATTAAGCGCCGACTCTTCGATCGCGGCGAGTGAGGCTTCGAGTGCTTCACTGGGACTGAGAAGGTCAGCACGAAAAGCTTCGACGAGGGAACACGCGTCTCCTTGCCACGGTTCGCTCTTCATAGGAGTAGACATTATCCACACTTTTCGTTTCATCTGAGTTTGCTGCGACACGCCGTCTCATTCGAGGAAAGTTTGCGTCGCCGTGCGTGGCCACAGTTCAACAAATGAGTGGCCGAAAATGCCCGGAAATCAGCAACTTTCCGACTGACGCCGTCAACGCGGAAGTGGCGAGCACTCCCCCAGGTGGGCTGTTAATCTCGACAAATGCCACAGCTAGGCCTCTGGGGGCGAGGACTCTTCTTTTTCATTGTTTTGTGGAGTGTTCTTTCTTTCCCCCAAATCGCCCAAGCTTCCGGCGTATCGCTCTACGACAACTCAGGGTCGACTGCTCTGCAGGAAAATATCGCTGGCGCTGAACTTGCGCAATCATTTTCAACCGGTACCGTCCCCCTGGGCCTTGGCTCAGTAAGTTTCCAACTGCATAATTACGGCGACAGTTCCCTCCTGGCAGGTAGTTACACCCTCGAGATTTTCGCGAGTATCGGGAGTGTCCCTTCCTCATCGCCTATTGCAATACTCGCCTCAGGCGTTCCCGTGGGAACCGTTGGAGATTCAGTTATTTCTTATTCGCCAAGTTCGCCAATCACGCTCGATGCGAACTCCCAGTACTTCGTTGTTGTCAGTGGGACCCCCGGCAACACCTTGGCGTGGAATTACAATGCCGCGACGCCATCAACCGACTTGAGTCCCGCGCCAAGTTTTCAATCCTTCACTTCATCTGATAATGGTGCGAATTGGACAACTCTTCAAGACAATTTCTTCATGTCGGTAAATGCTCTGAACATCCCAACACTCAGCGGTTTTCAGAGTATTAACGCGACGCAGGGACAGTTACCCCAACCAATCTCTCCGCCGTCATCATCGTTCAACGGATCACCGATTCTCGGAGGTTTCTTGTACGAGTCAAGTAATCCCGAGGTGGCAGCGGTCAGTGACAACGTAATCACATTTGGGTCAGTTGGAAGTTCAACAATTACGGCAACTTTTATGCCATTTGATCCAATGACGTACTCTTCCCCCACCATTTCAACCGAGGTTTTGGTCGTAAGCCCGCCCCCCACGACGACAACAACCACGACTACGACTACGACTACGACTACGATGCTGCCCCCGACGACAACAACCACGACTACGACGCTGCCACCAACAACGACGACATTCGAATACGTGCCACCGCCTACCACCACGACGACAACTACGCCACCACCAACTACGACATCCACGACATCCACGACATCCACGACGCCGCCGACCACCACGACGACAACCACGCCACCACCAACTACGACATCCACGACGACC